>ERZ773162.164-NODE-164-length-87544-cov-8.098264_pt1 | contig 87544 bp, 73 predicted proteins | sample MGYA00511113_ERZ773162 | MGnify/ENA primary metagenome ERZ773162 (study PRJEB29015, sample SAMEA2737807) | human gut metagenome | biome: human gut; feature: human-associated habitat; material: faeces | place: China | collected 2012 ... | reverse complement strand
GCTCGGGGGCAGTACCCACGTACAGCACCCACTCGCAAAATACGAAATTTATCTCACTTTCTCGAAGTCTTACAGCGTGTAGAAATTTGTAATTGGACTTTTTCTACACGCTGAGGTAAGCCGATTACATCAGCTTACCTTTAAATTAAACTATAAAAAGAATTATTCACTGCGAAGAGCATCGATAGGGCTCATTTGAGCAGCTTTTCTTGCCGGATAGATGCCGAAGAAAAGGCCGACGCCGCTTGAAAACAGAAGTGCAACAAGTATAAGCCACCAAGTAATATTAGGCTTAATATTGATTATTGAGCATGCCGCAAAAGCACCCGCAATACCAATTGTAACGCCGATAAGACCGCCTATTAAACACAGAATTACCGACTCCGTCAGAAACTGCATCGTAATAATCTTTGTCTTAGCACCCAGCGACTTTCGTATACCGATCTCACGTGTTCGTTCAGTTACCGAGACGAGCATAATATTCATAACGCCAATACCGCCGACAATAAGCGAAATAGCGCCTACGCAAGCGATAAAGGCGGTAAGAACCGACATAATGATATTAACAATATCTACATAAGTAGCCATATTCTGAGCGGTATACATATTGTTTGAATAATTGCCGTGAGCCGACTTAAGATAGTTTACCGTAGCATTACCTACTGCATCATAATCATAGCCTTCCTTAGCGATAACAAACACACTGCCGAGATTAGCGTCTGCACCTGTAATTTGAGTAAGAGTGGTACAAGGCATGAACAAGGCAATAATAGTCTTATCGCCGCCTGCACTTGAAAACATATTACTCATAGAGCTTGAGCCGCCGAGAGTACTTGCGAGTGCATCAACATTTGCAACGCCGCAAATCTTGATTTTCATTGATTTACCGCTTGAAGAAACGGTAACATATTCATTAGTAACGTCCTCGTAACCAAATGCCTGTTGGGCAGAGTTAGTACCCATTACAGCGATAGGTGCATTTGCATTATACTCCTCATCAGTGAAAAATCGACCGTACTCGCACGAATCAGTCAGTGCAAACTGAACGTCGCTGTTTACACCGATAAGCATAGCCGTAGCCTCTGTAGCAGTTTTGTCAATAGTAGCACGGCCAAAGCCCATAAGCATAGGAGAGCAACGCTCAACACCGTTTACTTTATTTTTAATATTTTCTACATCGTCAAGAGTAATATAGTCATTATCGGTAGCGGAGGTGGTATCAACGCTTACAAGAACAGCGTTTGAACCCATATCCTCAATAAGACCGACAATATAATCTCTTACACCCGTACCTGCGCCGATAATCATAATAACGGAGCTGATACCGATAATAATACCCAGCATTGTAAGAAGACTGCGCATCCAATTTGACTTAATACACTTGACTGCGATTTTCAGACTTTCTGTAATATTCACTGCAAAGTCTCCTTACTTAGTTATGCTGTCTACTACTTTAACCTTAAAGGTATCTTCTTTATAATCCGTCTTTGGTGACGAAACAATCTTATCACCCGGCTTAAGACCCGATGTAACCTCGTATGCTGTATCTGAGATAGCGCCTGTCTTAATTTCAGTCTTAGTTACAGTCTTATCCTCTTCATTATAAAGATAAACATAAGAACCTGTCTTTTCAAGAGTGATAGACTCGATAGGAACAACAGTTACGCCCAAATATGAGCCTGTTTGAATTTCAACGTCGGCATCAAAACCTGCAATAATATTTTCGTCAGGATTTTTAATTTCGATAGTACATTCAACACCTGCACCGGAATCCGTAAGAGATGACAGACCGCTTACGCCTGCCATTGAACCTACGCTGTCAAGAATTGAGCCTGACGAACCGCCTGTAGCAGTAGGAGCAATAGTTGCAACCTCGCCCTCATATTCGCCGTAAGCAGTAGTAACCTTTGCTTTCATACCAACCTTAACCTTATGAACATCATATTCGCTAAGGCTTACTGTAGCAACCAAAATATCGTGATTTTCAAGGGTAATACCCGATGTGAGAGCCGTTGTTTGAGAATCAGGGTTGATATCAACTGCGGTAATAACGCCGTCAAAATCAGCCGTCCAACCGTTTTTAAGAGCTGTTTGTTGCTCTTTCATAGCATTAAGAGCCTTTTTTGAAACGTCAACCGCTGACTTTTGAGCGTCAACAACAGTTGCATTGCCCTGAGTTTTATAAACTTCATACTGAGCTGCAAGAATAGCACGCTGAATTTCACAGCCGGTAAGAACTGCATTATCTGAATCCGAAACGCCCTTGGCAAGCGCTCTGTAATCAATTGAAGAAACAGCAGCTTTAATCATATCAACCGCAACGCCGCTTTCAACAATAAACTTGGTTGAATCGATAATGCCGTCTGTAATTGCCTTTTGGACTTGCTTACCTACAAGATTTGCAATAGCTTCGCTGTTAAGTTGCCCCGATGCGATTGCGCCTGAAATTGTTGTGGCAATAATTTGAGAAATAGTGGTTAAAGTTTTAATATCGTTAGTAATTGAGGCAATGTTATTATTAATTTGTATAAGAGCATTTGCAATATCGTTAATAGTAGCGTTGCCCGTTGTGCTTGAATTTGTATCCTCTGTAAATACTGCTATGTAGCTAAGGTCGCCCGTAACGTGAATAGTCCATGCAGGGGTATTTGCAAGAGGTGCGTCGCCTGCAAGATAAGCGGCACGGTTTGCATACCAGCCAAGGAACTGCCATCCTGCATTAGGAGTAGCAATAGCTGTTATATAGCCGACATCCTGATTATATCTGCCTGAGCCTGTTACAGTACCGCAAACAGCTGACGGATATGCAGTAAGTGAAACAGTATATTTCGGCTTGCCGTCATCTGTAGTCGGCTTAGTTGTAGAAGCGCTTGTAGTAGCTTTAGTTGTTGAAGTAGAAAGCCACTGTGAATAAGAGCCTGTTGTAGTTGAAGCGGCCTTGGTAGTGGTTTTTTTCTTTTTCTTTGTAGTTGTGGTTTTAGTCATCTTCTTTTTAAGCTTTGCTATCTTCTTATCAAGATAATTAACCTCTTTTTTAAGTGAAGCAGCAGAATTTTTGGCACTCTTTTGATTAGCTACTGCCGTATTATAATTCTTTACTGCGTCGTTATAAGAAGCTTGAAGGGAAGAAACCTGACCGTCAAGAGAGGTGGTATCAAATGTTGCAAGAACATCACCCTTTTTAACTTGATCGCCAACCTTAACATTAACATTTTTAACCGTAGCAACTGTGCCGACTTTATATTCCTTAGAAGTGCCTGCGGTTACATCGCCCGTTAATGATACCTTTTCATAAATATCACCTGTAGCAATTGTATTAAGCTTAACCTCTTCACCGCTTTTTGACTTAACAACGCCAAAAACAGTTCCGGCTACAATTGCAATAACAAGTATTATACAAATAGGTACAATAACCTTCTTTTTGCTTTTTTTAACCGTTGCCATAACTTAAACCCTCGTTCTTTAATAATAGTTTAATTACACGCATAGTATAATTCCATTTTGTATAATTGTCAACAACTTTTTGTAAAGTTCTAAAAAGTTAACAATTTATTAAATTACAACAAATTGTATAAAGCTTATTTATTCGCCTCAAGAGCACGCTTTCCGATATCACGTCTGTAATGAGCGCCTTCAAAATGAATTTTTTTAACTGCATTGTAAGATTTTTTCAGTGCATTTTCAAGAGTATCACCGAGTGCCGTAACGCCCAAAACTCTGCCGCCTGAGGTAACAAGTTTGTTATCTTGAAGCTTAGTTCCAGCATGGTAAACGGTTACACCGTCAAGCTGACCGTTTGAAAGACCTGTAATCTCAATTCCTTTAGGATATGACTTAGGATAGCCGCCCGAAGCCATAATTACACAAGCGCATGCATCATCACTCCACTCAACGTCAAGGTCTGAAAGCGTTTCATTGTCAATGGCTTCAAAAATATCAACAATATCAGTCTTAAGCCTTGGCAAAACAACCTGAGTTTCAGGGTCGCCGAAACGGCAATTATATTCAATTACCTTAGGTCCCTTAGGAGTAATCATCAAGCCGAAATAAAGACAGCCTTTAAATGTTCTGCCCTCGTTATTCATAGCATTGATTGTAGGAATAAATATTTTATCCATACATTCCTTTGCAACTTCTTGCGTATAATAAGGATTAGGAGAAACAGTTCCCATTCCGCCTGTATTAAGACCCTTATCGCCGTCAAGCGCACGCTTATGGTCCATAGAAGATACCATAGGCTTAACGCATTTACCGTCTGTAAATGCAAGAACAGAGACCTCCGGACCTGTCAAAAATTCCTCAACAACAATATTATTGCCGGAAGCACCGAAGATTTTATCCTCCATAATTTCCTTAACGCCTGCGATTGCGTCATCAAGATTTTCAGGAATGATTACACCTTTGCCGAGTGCAAGGCCGTCTGCCTTAATAACAGTAGGAAATTCGTTTCTTTCCTTAATATATTCAATTGCTTCTTTAGCATTGTCAAACACTTTATATTCAGCAGTCGGAATATTATATTTTTGCATAAGTTCCTTTGAAAAAACCTTAGAGCCTTCGATAATCGCTGCGTTTGCACGTGGACCGAATGTTTTAAATCCTGCCTCATTAAGAGCGTCTACCATACCTGCAACAAGCGGATCATCAGGAGCAACAACAACCAAATCGGCTTTAATTTCCTTAGCCAAGTTCACAACGCCGTCAATATCGGTTGCCGCAACATCAAAACACTTGGCATCATAAGAGATACCGCCGTTTCCCGGTGTGCAAAAAATCTCATCAACCTTCTTCGACTCTTTAATTTTCCTTACAAGAGCGTGCTCTCTGCCGCCCCCGCCAACAACAAGAACTTTCATATTTTCCTCCAAATTCATAATATATATGTAAATAATATATAATTTATAATAGCAAAGCAAGGGTGACTTGAGCCACCCTTTTAAAAATTATTTCTCGTTTTTATTGATAATACGTGTTTCTTCCTCTTTTGTTTCAAGATTAATGAAGCGAACAAAAAGAGAAACCTTATTATCCTCGTTAAGATTAGTCCAAATCATATTGGTAAACTCGTCGATATCACTATTGATTTCAACAGGAGTAGGCTCACCCTCAAATGACGGAATAGGATTGCCGTCGCATTTATATGTATGAATAAAATGGCCAAGCCCTCTTCTTGCAGGGTATTCATAGAAAAATCTCACACACTCCGGTTCACCGCAGTTTGACTTAAGTATGGAAAGATTATAATTACCGTTTTCCTTTAAAACACCTGAAATCCTTGGTGTATAATTAGGTGCGTCAGGCTCAAATTCTCTTGTGATAAGTGCGTCGTGGTAACAATCGCCCTTAGAAAACGAATCGTAAATAGTATCAGTCTGGTCGCCGTTAGTTACAATTGTGTCACCGTTAAACTTAAGAACAGGATTATAGATAATAAGTGACGGGTCCTCCATTTTTGACTCATCAAAAGCCTTAGTACGTATTCCACCACGTTCATTTTCCTCAAAAATTCTGTTACGGCTGTTTACGCTTCTGCCCATAATGAAATAAGCAGCCACAGCGAATTTGCCGTCATCACTTTGACCGAGAACAATGCCTCTGCCAGGATATGAATTAGTATTAAGCTCGTTTGCAAGAGATTTGATTTCCATATATTACACCTCAAAATTATTCAATTATTTTTGTTCTGTTGCCGTAAACTTCAATCTTATCTTGGCAAAAAAGAGAAACGGCACGAGGAAGAATTTTCCACTCACATTCCTCCATAACTCGTTTTTGCAAAACCTCAGGAGTATCATCAAATTTGACCTCGCTTGCCTTTTGCAAAATGATAGGACCGCCGTCGCATTCCTCGGTTACGAAATGAACGGTAGCACCGGTAAGCTTCACTCCGCTTTCAATAACTTTTTCGTGAACGTGAAGCCCCCAATAGCCTTCACCGCAAAATGACGGAATTAAAGCAGGATGAACATTCATCATTTTATTTGGAAATGCCTTTACAATTTGTTCGTCAAGAATAGTCATAAAGCCGGCATAAACCACTAAATCCGCTTTTGCTTCAAGGAGAATATCCCTGATTGCAGCAGTATATTCAGCTCTGTCTTTATAATTTTTCTTTTCGCAAATTTTAGTTGCGATGTTATTATTTTCAGCCCTTTTAAGAGCATAAGCATCGGGATTTGAGGACACAACAAGGGTGATTTTACCGCCGATAATTTCTCCCCTGCTTTGCGCATCAATAAGAGCCTGCAAATTAGTTCCGCCGCCCGACACCAAAACAGCAATATTTTTCATCATACGAGTTCAACACCCTTTTCGCCCGTCTGAATTTCGCCGATTACACGAGCGTCCTCGCCGTTTTCATTAAGAATTCTTACAGCCTCGTCTGCCTTATCATTATCAACTGCAATAACAAGACCCGTACCCATATTAAATGTGTTAAACATATCTCTTTCAGGGATATTTCCCTCGCTTGCGATAAGGTCGAAAATAGGCTTTTTGAAGCATTTGTCCTTTTCAATAACAGCCTTAAAACCGTCGTTTAACATTCTCGGAACATTTTCATAAAATCCGCCGCCGGTAATATGGCTGATAGCATTTACGTTAACCTTATCCATAAGAGCAAGAAGAGGTTTAACATAAATTCTTGTAGGAGTTAAAAGTTCCTCGCCGAGAGTTTTTCCAAGCTCGGCAACGTGAACTCCAAGTCTTTCCTCGGTGATATTAAACACCTTTCTTACAAGTGAAAAACCGTTTGAGTGAACACCTGAAGAAGCAACACCGATAAGAGCATTGCCGCTTGCAAGCTTATCGCCTGAAACAAGCTTATCCTTTTCGCCGATACCAACGGTAAAACCGGCAAGGTCATATTCCTCATTAGGCATAAGACCGGGATGCTCGGCAGTTTCGCCGCCTACAAGCGCACATCCTGCCTGAACACAGCCCTCTGCAACACCGCTTACGATTTGAGCGATTTTTTCCGGATAGTTTTTGCCGCAAGCAATATAATCAAGGAAGAAAAGCGGCTTTGCACCTGAGCAGGCAACGTCATTAACGCACATTGCAACACAGTCGATACCGATTGTGTCGTGCTTATCAAGAAGAAAAGCAACCTTAAGCTTTGTGCCGACACCGTCAGTGCCCGAAACGAGAACAGGATTTTTGTAATTACCTGCACCCAAAAGTTCAAACATACCGCCGAAGCCGCCGATTGAACCCATAACACCCGGTATTTCGGTTCTTTTTACGTGTGATTTAATAAGTTCAACAGATTCATAACCTGCTGTTACGTCTACACCTGCAGCGGCGTAGCTTGCGCTGAAACTATCGTTCATATTTTAAACTCCTTATTAGATTGCGGATAAGCAATTTCACAATCTTTTTTATTTTATTATTTTTTCTTTGGGCAAACAATGTTCGCCCCTACAACGTCAAAAAGCGAAATTATAAACAGTGAAATTTGCGTTTGGCAAACATTACTTATAATTCCTTGATTTTTTCCTGAAGGGCGATATCCTTTTGCTTTACCTGCTCTGCCATATCCTCACGCATTTTTACAAGCTTAGCCATAAGTTCATCATCGCCGACAGCGAGAATTTCGGCAGCGAGCAAGGCTGCATTTTTAGCAGCATTAACGCCGACTGTGGCAACAGGAATTCCCGGAGGCATCATAACTGTTGCAAGCATCGCGTCCATTCCGTCAAGTACCTTTGCACTGCACGGAATACCGATAACCGGAAGAGTAGTTGACGCCGCAAGCACACCGCCCAAATGAGCTGCCATACCTGCTGCCGCAATAATCACGCCAAATCCGTTTTTAATTGCATTTTTCGAGAACTCGTGAGCTTCTTCTGGTGTTCTGTGTGCGCTCATCACACGAGCCTCAACCTCAATTCCCAATTCTTTAAGTTGTTTGATTGCCGGAGCCACAACAGGTAAATCGCTGTCAGAGCCCATAATAATTGCAACTTTTTTCATAATTTGTCCTCCCGGAGTAATTTATTTTATTCTGTCAACGCAGTATTGAAGATACACGTTGCTTTCGTCAGGGTAAAAAGTGCCGTAAGCATTTTCGTAAATATAAATTGCTTTTGCTCTCTTAGAGCCTTTTGCGATTGCAAAATAAGTGGTTGGGGTATAACTTTTTGTATATCCCTGAAGCCTTGGGTCAAAAATATAAGGCTTGCCGGCAAGATATATTACCGCCCATTTATGAATAGGCCTTGAGCCGTCATTATTCTTAACCTTTCCTGCCTCAAGAGTGATAAAGCTGTCATATCTTTTTTGACTTTTTGCAAAAAGAGCAGCAAGGCAGTTGTTGAAATTACTGTTACAGCCTACGCAGTTCCAACCGTGTTTTTTGAAGTTCTTAGCGTGCCAAACGTAAATAGCCTTAAATTTATCATAAGTGGTTTTATACTTAGAAATATTAACACCGCCGTCGGTATATCTCTTAATCTGCTTGGCGCCCGAATTATCTGTCTTAATAGCATTGAGCATTTGCTTAACGCTCAAATTAGATTTAACCGTCGTACTCTTAGCTTTAGAAAATGTGCTGATATATCTTGCATTTCCTATAGTTTTATATGTAGCGATTCTGAAATAATATTTTCCTTTTGCAAGACCTGAAATCGTTTTGCTTGACTTACTCTTTCCCGAAACAAAAACTGTGCATTTACCGCCGTCATCTTTAAATTTCTTATTTCTTGAATACTCAATAACATAACCGCTGACATTCTTTGCCTTTTTCCACTTAACGCTGACCTTACCCTTAGAGGTATACTTTGCAGATGAAAGCGAAGTACCCTTAGGTGCGGTCATAACAGAAACCGGAGCACTGTAATCACCGAAAGCATAGCTTCCGTTTTGGAAAACATAGGAACGAACGCAGATTTTATATCTTGTATTTTTATTAAGCGACCTTAAAACACAGTAATAGTTATCGCCGTCAACATAAGCCTTGGGATAATACGTATTTGTTTTATCGTCGAAAAGAGAAATCTCATATCCGTCAACCCAGCCGTAATAAGAACAGTTCCAATAAATTTCAATATCCGTCTTGCCTACACAAGAAACGGAAATGTCGCTTATAACGCTTTGGTCAGGTGTACTGTAATCATCTTCATAATAAAAGTCGTTTTGCTCATCTGCAAAAGAAACAGTTGTGCCAAAAGCAAATGTACTCAAAGCAAGAATAACCGCAAGAAATACACTGATAACTTTTTTCATATTTTCATTCCTAACAAATATATTTTTAAGTATTATATATTATAAGTAATACTTTTTCAACAAGAAATTTACATTATTGTAAAAAACTGCTGTAAGTATCCGTTGAAAGCTTATCAAAAGTATAAAATTCTTTTGCAAAAGCCCAATCATCATCAGTAAGTACACCGTCTTTATCGGAATCAAGATTTTTTAAATAAATATCGTCTCTTGAATTGATATCATAATTTTTCATATGCACAAAACATGCATAATCCTTTGCGTTAATGTATCCGTCTTCCGTGAAATCTCCGTAAATAATACCGATGTTTCCAAGATTAGGCGTATTATTTATAATTTGAATTTTTCTCTCGACGGCGCCTGAATATTTCAAAACAATATAGTCATACGCATATTCAACACTGAAAGTTCCGTTTTTATCGGTTGAGCCGACATATTTACCCTCGTTGTTATAAATATCAACATCTTCAAGCGGTCGATTCAAGTCCACACCGCCGTTTTTTGAATTGATAAGATAAACGCTGCCGTATACGTCCTGACCGAGTTTATCAACATAGCTGTCCCTATATGTATCGCCGCAATAAACGCATTTATGTTCTGTATAACCCGAACCCGTAATTGTAGGTTTCACAACCGTACTGACGTATGAATGAACAACATTTATCGTAAATTCAAGCGTTTTATTTCCTACTGTAATTGAGTCCTTATTTTCACCGCAGGTAACTTTGCCGTTTAAAAGATTATTATATTTAATTTCCATTCCACGATAGCTTGTGCCGTTATTAAATGGCAATTTATAAACATATCCGCTTGCGTATTCAAAATCGACTGTTTGCTTTTTTATATATTCAAGAGGCGAAAAATTCTTGCCTACAAGGTCGCTTGCCTGATATGTTATATCCCAAGAAATTGAAACATTAACAATAACTTCGCTTGATAAAGAAACGCTGTACGTGCCGAGAGAATTAACGCTTTCAACATAAAAATAATATGTTTTGCCCGCCTCAAAATCATATTTCAATGTAAAATTAAGGTCGCTTTCATCATTATCGTCTGCCGATGCCAAGGTGTTGCCGTCATTATCTTTAAGAACGCAGTTGACATCAACTTCTCCGCTTGATTTAAAAGTATATTGGCTCGATGAATTCGGAGTGAATTTATACACCGTTTGCTCATTTAAATTATCCTCTGTATAAGTTCTTGACGCAACGTCACCCTCTTCAATTGCAATTTCATTTAACAATTCGTAATTTATAAAAGAACTTTTAGCGTAATTATACGCCTTAGAGCCACTGTAAACACCAAGGGTAAAGCCATCATAAGTGCCGTCAACACTTGCCTTTTCATATCCAAAGCTGTATTTTGAAAGCTTTGCAAGCGACGGAACATCAATCCTTTTAAGCAAAGGACATTTAAAAAATGCACGTGAGCTTATTGTAAGTTCGTTTCCCATTGCCTTAAAGCTTACTTTTGAAAGAGCACTGCAATTTTCAAATGCAGACGTACCGATTGACGAAATGCTTTTCGGAAAAACGATTTCCTTAAGATTATCGCAGAAATAGAATGCGTCATTATTAATATATTTAAGTTTATCGGGCAGTCTGATATGTTCTATTTGAGCACCTGAAAAAGCATAACCTCCGATAGATTCAATGCTGTCGGCAAGCTTGATATCGGTGCAGGAAACGCCGTAAAAAAAATAATTTCCCAAAGAGGTTATACCGTCCTCTACAACAATATGCTCAATTGAGCCGTCACTTCTCCAATAAAACCACGGCTGAGATGTTGTATCTCCGCTTGAATTTGTAAAATTAGGGGTTCTGCCTTTTCCCGATATCGTAAGTGTTTTTGTATTTGCATCAAACGAATAATATGCAGAAGAATTTATAAGCTTTGTAGGTTCAATATCTGTTGTTTGAGCAGCAAAAGATATATTGCAAACACCCAAAACAGATATTGAAAGAACTAAAGATAAAAATATTGAAAGAAGCTTTTTCATAAAAAAATAACACTCCGAAAATTTTGCTGAAATTGAATACTTATATTTTAACATAAAATAATAATTAATACAATCTTATTTAGCCAAGAAAATTATTGTTGACTAATATAAAAATTAGTGTTATATTAATAGCGTAATATTTTTATAACTGTGATTAGGCGAGTAATTATTTATCCTTCTTCAGAGAGTCGGCGCTTTGGTGTAAGCCGATGTGGGAAAATAACGAAAAACACCTATGAGTTTTCTGAAAGAACGCAATAATTCGTTATTGTTATTAGACTCGGACGTGCAGGAGCGTTAATCCTTTGAGTGAGTTGCATATTTTGCGGCTAATTTAGGTGGTACCACGGAAGCAGTCTTTCGTCCTATTGGACTTAAGGCTGCTATTTTTATTTTACGAAAATCAAAAAAGGAGAACAGTATGGAATTTTCAACACTTTACAGAACAAAGCCTATGAATGAGTTTTCAGAGGCTGACATTAATTCAACAGTTAAAATTGCCGGCTGGGTTGAGAACATTCGTGACCACGGCGGTGTATCATTCATTGACCTTAGAGATATGTACGGCGTAATGCAGGTTGTTATGCGTGACACAACACTTCTTGACGGAATCAGCAAGGAGGATTGCCTTTCTATCGAAGGTATCGTAGAAAAGAGAGATGAGGATACAATCAATCCGAAAATCGCAACAGGTACAATTGAGGTTGAGGCTAAAAAGGTTATAACGCTCGGCAAGGTAAGGCAGCCGCTTCCTTTTGAAATTCAAACTTCTAAAGAAATTCGTGAGGATAAAAGGCTTCAATACCGTTTTCTTGACTTAAGAAATGAAAAGGTTAAGGACAATATCATTTTCAGAAGTAAGGTTATTGCTTATCTTCGCCAGGTTATGAGCGAAATGGGATTTTTGGAAATGCAGACACCTATTCTTTGTGCATCATCACCTGAGGGCGCACGTGACTATGTAGTTCCTTCCCGTGTTCACAAGGGCAAATTTTATGCTCTTCCGCAGGCACCTCAGCAGTACAAGCAACTTTTAATGGTATCCGGAATTGATAAATATTTCCAAGTTGCTCCTTGTTTCAGAGATGAGGACGCAAGAGCTGACCGTTCACCGGGTGAATTTTATCAGCTTGACTTTGAAATGGCTTTTGCAACGCAGGAGGACGTTTTCAAAGTTGGTGAGGAAGTACTTACAAAAACATTTGAAAAATTTGCACCTAAGGGCTACAGCGTAACACAAGCACCTTACCCTGTTATCAGCTACAAAGAAGCTATGCTTAAGTACGGCACAGACAAGCCGGACCTCAGAAATCCGCTTGAAATTGTTGATGTGACAGAATTTTTCCAGCGTTGCACATTCAAGCCGTTCCACGGACAGACAGTAAGAGCCATCAAGGTTCATGAGGATATTTCAAAAGGCAAGCATGAGAAGCTTCTTAAATTTGCTCAGTCAATCGGTATGGGCGGTCTTGGCTATCTTCTTGTTTTGGAGGATAAATCATATAAAGGACCGATTGACAAATTTATTCCCGACGATATGAAAAGTGAGCTTGCTCAAATTGCAAATCTTGAGGTTGGCGACACAATATTCTTCATTGCAGACAACGAGGCTAAAGCCGCTGAATACGCCGGTCAAATCAGAACAAAGCTTGGTGAAATGTTTGACCTTTTGGAGAAAAATGCTTATCGTTTCTGCTTTATAAACGACTTCCCAATGTTTGAATACAAAGAGGAAGAAAAGAAAATCGGTTTTACTCATAATCCGTTTTCTATGCCTCAGGGTGGTCTTGATGCACTTGAAAACGAAGACCCGCTTACTATTCTTGCATATCAGTATGATATTGTTTGCAACGGCGTTGAGCTTTCATCGGGCGCAGTTCGTAACCACGATATTGACATTATGAAAAAAGCATTTGAAATTGCAGGATATGACGAAGAAGTGCTCAAAGAGAAGTTTGGCGCACTTTACACCGCATTCCAATTCGGCGCACCGCCACACGCAGGTATGGCACCCGGCATTGACAGAATGATTATGCTACTCAGAAATGAGGATAATATCAGAGAAATCATTGCATTCCCGATGGACGGCAAGGCTCAGGACCTTATGTGCGGCGCTCCTAACGAAATAACCGAGCAGCAGCTTCGTGAGGTTCATATTAAGCTTAGAAAGTAATATGTAATACGGGCGAACAATGTTCGCCCCTACGATTGTTTAATATTCATAAACCACAATTTAAAGAGGTATAATTATGATAAGTAAAGAAGAAGTAATCAAACTTGCCAAGCTTGCAAGGCTTGACTTTTCGGATGATGAGCTTGACAAAATCATAAAAGATATGGACGACATTATCGCATTTGCCGACACGATTAACAATTCTGTCGAGGGCGACGCAGATAAAATCAGGAATATTTCCACCTCTGCCACTCCTGCCGAGGAGTTTAGAAAAGACGAGGTTAAACCGTCGCTTCCTAACGAAAAAATTCTTTCAAACGTCAATGCTTCAAAGGGCTTTTTCTGTGTAAAGGGAGGTATATAAATGAGAGAAATTATTGCACCTTTATCACAATTGCTCAAATCAGGTGAAATATCATCTGTTGAGCTTACAAACAAATATATAAATGCGATTGAAAACGACAATCCAAAATATAATGCTTATGTTTCAACAACATTTGAAAAGGCATTGGAAAATGCAAAATTTGCAGATAAACTTATTGCCGAGGGTAAATCAAGCGCTCTTACAGGTATTCCTATGACGCTTAAGGACAACATTTGCTCCGACGGCGACCTTACCACCTGCTGCTCAAAAATTCTTGAGGGCTTTCGTCCTTATTACGATTCAACCGTATGGACTAAGCTTAAAGCGCAGGGCGCAGTTATGCTCGGCAAAACAAATATGGACGAATTTGCCATGGGGTCAACGAGTGAAACAAGTGTTTACGGCGCTCCGTTAAATCCAAGAAACACAAACCACGTTACAGGCGGCTCATCAGGCGGTGTTGCAGCTGCTGTTTGCGCTAACATTGCGGCTTACGGCTTAGGCTCTGACACAGGCGGCTCTGTTCGTCAGCCTGCTTCATTCTGCGGTATTGTAGGTCTTAAGCCGACATACGGTGCAGTTTCACGTTACGGTCTTATCGCCTATGGCTCATCGCTTGACCAAATCGGTGTTCTTGCTAATTCAGTCAAGGATACAGCTACAGTATTTGACGCTATTAGAGGTGTTGACGAGCACGACCAAACAAGCGTTGATTTCGATTTCGGCAATATTTCGGACACACTCGGTCAGACGGACATTAAGGGTCTTAAGATTGGTATTGCAAAGGAATATTTTGAAGGAATTAACGAGGAAATTAAAGACGCTATATTGGGCGCTGTTAAGGAATTAGAAAAAAACGGTGCCCAAATAGTTGATATCAGTCTTCCTGTTTTACAGCAGGCACTTCCTGTTTACTACATCATTGCATGTGCCGAGGCTTCATCAAACCTCGGAAGATATGACGGCATCAGATACGGTTACAGAGCAAAGGATTTCAACGATGTTGAGGAAATGATACTTAAAACAAGAACCGAAGGCTTCGGCGACGAGGTTAAGAGAAGAATTATGCTCGGCACTTACGTATTAAGTTCGGGTTATTATGACGCTTACTACAAAAAAGCCTGCTTGCTTCGCCAAAACCTTATTGCAGACTTTGACGATATCTTTAACACCTGCGATGTATTAATAGCTCCTACGGCACCTAACACCGCTTTTGAGCTTGGTTTCGAGGGTGCTTCCCCTGTTGATATGTATTTATCCGATATTGCCACAGTTCCTATCAATATTACAGGTGTTCCGGCAATCAGCGTGCCTGTTAAAAATGACAAAGCAAATCTTCCTATCGGTATGCAGATTATCGGCAAGAAATTCGATGAGAAGAAAATTCTTGATGTTGCTTATTTCTACGAAAAGCTTAACAAGAGTGAAGTTGAAGATTTTGAGGGAGGCGTCACATTATGAGTTATAAATTAGTTTGCGGAATTGAAACGCATATTGAACTTGCCACAAAGACTAAGATTTTCTGCTCGTGCACCACTCAATTCGGCGGTGAGCCTAACACTCATTGCTGTCCCGTTTGCACAGGTCAGCCGGGTGCGCTCCCTGTTTTAAACCGTGAGGTTATTAATTTCGCTGTAAGAGCAGGTCTTGCAGTTCATTGTAAAATCAACAATAATTCTCATATGGACAGAAAGAATTACGTTTACCCCGATCTTCCTAAGGCATACCAAATTTCGCAGTTTGACGAGCCGGTTTGCGTTGACGGTTATGTTGAGCTTGACTCCGGAAAGAAAATCAGAATTGAGCGTATCCACATTGAGGAGGATGCCGGTAAGCTTGTTCACGAGGATGGCTACACCTACGTTGACTATAACCGAGGCGGCGTTCCTCTTATCGAGATTGTTTCAATGGCAGATATCGAAACTCCACAGGAAGCTAAGGAATATGCTGAAAAACTCCAGCTTATTATGAGAAATGTCGGAGTTTCCGACTGTAAGATGCAGGAAGGCTCAATGAGATGCGACGTAAACGTATCTATTCACGAGCCGGGTGAGCCTTGGGGCACAAGAACGGAAATCAAGAATATCAACTCACTTTCCAACATTGTAAGAGCAATGGAACTTGAAATGGAAAGGCAGGAGGACATTATTGAATCGGGTGAAAAAGTAATTCAGTCAACTATGCGTTATGACGCAAACAGCGACACCGTTTACGTTCTTCGCTCAAAGGAAAATGCAGACGATTACCGTTATTTTCCTGAGCCTGATATTCTTCGATTCTATATTTCGCCGGAAAGTGTTGAAGAAATCAGAAAATCACTTCCTGAGCTTCCCGACGCTAAGCTTAAGAGATATGTTGAGGATATGAAACTTCCGGAAAATAATGCAAGGCTTATTTATAAATACAGAAACGTTACGGAATTTTTCGACAGTGCAGTAAACGACGGTGCAAGCGCTTCCAACGTTTTGAACCTTATTATCGGCACTATTTATGCCACTCTTCAAACCGAGGAGGACAAGGAAAACTTTGAGATTAAGACTACTGCAAAGCAACTTGCAGACCTTGTTAAGCTTATTGATGAGAAGAAAATCAGAGCAAACAAGGCTAAAGAAGTTCTCGCTCAAATGCTTGAAAGCGGCAAGGACGTTAGCGAATATATCAATGCCGACGACCTTAAGGGTATGAGCGATGACGACCTTAAAGCGCTTTGTCAGGGTGCTGTTGAGGCTAACCCTAAGGCAGTTGAGGATATCAAAAACGGCAAGGACAAGGCAATTAATGTTATGTTCGGCTATGTTATGAAGAACTCAAAGGGCAAGGCAGACGTAGGCAAGGCTGCACAGATTATTAAAGAGATAATTTCCCAATTATAAATTATCATTTTAATTTTATATATGAAAAAGCGACATTTTCTTTTTGGAAGATGTCGCTTTATTTTATAATTTTTTTAATTCATTTAAAAGAAAATTTCTATCTGTTACAAGAGTTGAGTCCATACCGAATTTCCTTGCTGCAAGAACATTTTCTTTTCTATCGTCAAAGAAAAGGCATTTTGATTTATCGAGAGAATACTTGTCGCAAAGCGCTTGATAAATTCTTTCATCGGGCTTGGTAATGTTAATCATATAAGACACCATAAGCCCGTCGATGTCATTCATAAAATCAGCATATTCTGTATGCTTTTTAAAAAGGCTTTTTGGATAATTTGACAAAAGATAAATATGATATCCTGCCATCTTGAGCCTATGTACCTCTTTCCAAATATCATATCTCGCCACGTGCATAAATTCGCCGTGATGCATAAAAAAGGTGATAATCTCAGAATCGTCCGGATACTTTTTGCAATAAGCGTTTAATATCTCCTCATCGCTCATAATCGCAAGGTCAAAGATATGCCACAAGTCATCATTATCATCAAAAAGTTCATGCCCTACCCTGATTGCTTCCTCTTCGCTCAAGCCGCAATCCATAAGCATTTGCTTCCAGCGATATTCAAGCAAAACGTCGCCGACGTCAAATATAATATTATCGTACTTTTTCATATATTATTTAATCTCGCTGACATATTTGTTGATTTTATCCGCAATCGGCTGTGCGTCCTCTCGCTTTACAGGCAGGAACGGACTTCTTGGGTTGCCGCACTCAATACCAAAACGAATAGACATAACCTGCTTTGCCACGCCGTAAAGCGACTTGCAGGAGAGAAGATCAAAAATGCACTCATTAATCTTGAATTGAAGTGATTTTGCCTTTTCAATCTCGTTATTATTAATAAGCCTGTCAAGTTCAACGAAAAGTTCAGGCATACAACCGTATGTTCCGCCGATACCTGCGTTTGCTCCCATAAGCCTGCCGCCCAAAAATTGCTCGTCTGAGCCGTTAAAGATAATAAAATCATCATTATTTACGGCGCTTGCATATCTTTCCATAAGATATACCGGCTCTGCTGAATTTTTAACACCGATAACCTTAGGATTTTTAGCCATTTCGGCAAGAAGCTTCTGTGAAAGATTGAATGATGTAAGTTGAGGAATATTATAAATAATAAAAGGTAAAGAAGTTGAATCGATAATAGAGTTCCAATGAAGCTTTACACTTTCCTCACCCAAATGATAATAAACGCAAGGAACGGCAGAAACGGCGTCAACACCGACCTTTTCGCAATCCTTTGCAAGTTCTATGCTTTCTTTAGTTGAGGCACAGCCAACATGAATAATAACGGTAAAATCATCGCCGGCAGCTTCTTTAACCGCTCTCGCAACCTGCTTTCTCTCCTCAGTTGAAAGTAAAAAACCTTCGCCTGTTGAGCCGCACGCATAAACACCCTTAACGCCAAGGGATTTATACACACTTACAAGCGCTTTCATTTTTTCTAAATCCACATTATCGTTTTCATCGTAAATTGCATTAAGCGCACAAAATACGCCCTTAAATTTATCTAAATTCATATTTTTCTCCTATTTAATAGCATCAACAAAATGCCTTGTTATATCTCTCGGTCTTGTAATTGCAGTGCCAACAACTGCGGCGTGAACACCGATATCAAGCGCCTTTTTAAGCTGTTCGGGTACCCAAATGCCACCCTCTGCAATAACAGGGGTATGAAGTTCATTTACATATCTTTCCATTAAAGTAAAATCAGGAAGAGAAGTGCCCTTGGTATACGGAGTGTAGCCTGCCATAGTTGTGCCGATTAAATCAAAGCCAAGTTCCTCTGCCTTTTTGCCTTCATCAAATGCACTTGTATCCGCCATAAAAAGCTGATTTGGATATTTTTTTCTAACTTCTTTAAAAAAGCTTTCAAGCGTTATGCCGTTTGGCCTTAATCTGTTTGTAGCATCAATTGCAATAATTTCACAGCCGACTTCAACAAGAGCGTCAACCTCTGCCATAGTTGGGGTAATATAAACATCGCTGTCATCATACTCCTGCTTGATAATACCGATAATCGGCAAATCAACCTTTTCCTTAATTGCCTTGATATCAACAACGGTATTTGCCCTAATACCTACAGCTCCGCCAAGTTTAGCCGCCCAAGCCATTTTAGACATAATATAGCTGTCATAAAGCGGCTCACTTTCGAGCGCCTGGCAGGAAACGATAAGCCCACCGTTTATTTTATTCAAAATTTCTTCGTTAGTCATATTTCCTCTCTTTTCTTTTTTATTAGTTAAATTATATCACTATCAAACGGTATAATCAATAAAAAATGAGGCGACCAATGGTCGCCCCTACGGTACTTTTTATTTTAGACAGTCAAAAATTGAAATTATTAACTCCATTTTAACGCTTTAATTGAAAATCCAAGCGTTGAATCGAGTTTGTTCTTTTGAACTACAGCCTGAACCTCTTTTACACCGTCAGCTTTAGAAACCTTACCTGTTACCTTATAAAAATTATTATCACCAAGATCCTCTATCTTAGTAATCTTAACAGTTTGCTTTTTTTTTGGATATTTGCTGACAGAGAAAGTATCGTTTTTGCTGTTGTATTTAATCGGTGTGGAATTGACCTTATTAACCTGAGTTTTGAAATTAACAACTGTTTGACCGTAGAATTTAAAAAGATTTAAAACAACGGGACTTGACGGATATGTGCTTGCTGTTCCGCCGTCGTGTTGAGCCATCCAAACAGCAGTATATGCCGCAATATTAATTGGAACACCTTTTGAATTTTCATAGCTTGCAAGATAAAGATACGGTACTTCAAGCATATTTGCGATAATTTGCTGATCCTCTTTTGAGAAATTAACTTCTTTGCCCGTTGCCGAGGTCTTAGGCACTGTTTCCATTCCGTCAAAAGCGGTTGTATCGTCCGACTTGGTAGCGGGTACGTTCTTCTTTGTAGTACCTGTAACCTTAACGGGTTTGGTTTCCTTTGCAGTAGTTTTTGCACTGCCGGTTGTATCTGCATTTACTCTTGAAGTTTTGTTTTTCTTAGTTGTTTCAGCCTTAACGGTTACAGGTTTACCTTTTTTGTTTGTAACTGCCTTGCCGTCCTTATCAAGCTTTTGAGCATACGTATTTCCTTTTTTATCTTTTTTATAAACTACCGCTACGTCAGTTGTTACAGCCTTGCCTTTGGCGTCTGTTACAGTCCTTCCGTCTTTATCCGTAACATCCTCGGTTTCAAGACCGTATTCGTTATTGTTATTTTCAAGGTCGCCGGCTTGAACGGTAGTATCTTTGCTATTCGTTGTGGTTTTATCGTCGCTCTTTTTAGAACAGGCGGCAAAGGTAAACGCCGCAATTAAAATCACACAAAGTGACAACACAAGTATTTTTTTCAAAATATAACATCCCCCTGAAGCCATTGCTTATTTATGTTTATTATATATTTACATATTATATTTGTAAATAGCAATTTAAAAAAATGAACAGATTTTTAACTCATTATTCATACTATTTACATAAATTTAATTTAGTGATATTATGTTTAATATTGAATAAGACAATAGATTTGTGGTGCTTAATTTGAAAAATTCAACAAGGCTTGCCGTTTGCTCACTTTCTGCCGCATTGGGAGTGTTAATGCTGTTTTTAGGCGGCATAACAATGGTTTTGGCTTATGCGGCGCCTATGTTTTTAGGGCTTTTGGCGATTATGCTTAAAAGAACATTCGATACAAAAAGTGCATGGATAACATATATTGCAACAAGCATTTTATCGTTTATCCTTGTGACGGACAAAGAATGTATGATGATGTATGTAATATTCTTCGGCTACTACCCTATCGTGCGTGATTATTTTGAAAAAATAAAGGTAAAAGGACTTAGAATTTTTACAAAGTTAATTTTCTTTAACCTTATGATGATTTTATGCCAAATAATTCTTATAAAAGTGTTTGGTATTCCGCTTTTGGAGGATGGGCAAGGCAAATGGTTTATTGCTGTTTTTGCGCTTTTAATGAATATATTGTTTCTTGTCTACGAGGTGCTGATTAATAAGGTAACACTTCTTTATGTTTATAAGCTTGAAAAAAGAATAAAAAAGTTGTTTAAATAAATGCAAAAATAAAAATCCTGTTAATACCTTCGTATTAGCAGGATTTTTTTAGACTGTCGATAAAGTGACTAAACCGTGCCGTGCTTAAAAATAAAATTCCATTCGGGGAAAGAAGAAGCTGGCAGTGAACGATAAATAAATTTCAAATAAGAATTAAGGAAATTTATTTTGAGTGATACGAAGTCAGCGACGACGTGGCGGCTCTAAATCATCAGGTCCCAAACGAGAATCACGCCTTGATTGGCGTCTTTTTTCAACCTTTTTCTTTTTATTAAGGCTCTTGAAGAAAATGTAAACATATAAAACAATTGCCAGAAAAGCAATTACAAGAATGACTTTAACAACAGTAAGACCAAAAAACGCCTTGATTGCGTTAATCACCTTTAAAAATGTTGAAAGTTCAACGGTTTTTGCGGCAACAAGGGGAACGCTTGCGATAACCTCATCGCCGTAAATAATATTGGCACTGCAAACCTTTTGACCTTTTGTTACGGGAGCTTGAAGTGATGACGGCTTTTCTTGAATTTCAATGATTACAGCCGACTTATCAAGCCCAACAGGAACTATAACATTAGTGTCATTTGCCGCAACAAGAGCAACTGTATCGGCGTCCTTTCCGTTTTCAACAGATACTTCGCCTATTACCTCATCCTTAGCAACAATGGTTGTATACTTCAAGCTGTCAAACGCCCACTCAAAAAGCGATTTTGCATCAACAAAGGAGCATTTAGTTAAATAACTTTGATTTTTAATTTTCTGCTGCGGCGACTTCATAACAATTGCAAGATAATTGTATCCGTCCTTAGAAGCCTTAACAATAACGTTATATTCAGCCTGCTCGGTTGAACCCGTTTTGATGCCCTGAGCGTACTCATAATAATAAGTAACATATCCCGGATGAAGCATCAAATTGGTATGCGGCAAGGTATAGCCCTTATATTCATACTCGGTAGTTGTTGAATACTTCACAAAATCAGCATTTTTAAGCGCCGCAAGCGTAATTTTCGACATATCACGGGCGGTGGTATAGTGGTTATCATCGTGAAGTCCGGAAGGGTTAGTGAAATTAGTATCGTTACAGCCGACCTTTTTAACCCAATCGTTCATCATTTTAACGAAATTTTCTTTAGTTCCGCCAACAAATTCAGCCAAAACCTCACACGCATCGCAAGCTGAATGAACCATAGTAAGATACAAAAGAGTATCAACGCTCAATTCTTCGCCGACAGTTATTCCTGCCACCTGAGCGCCGGTACCTACAGAAGCATCGTAAGCCGCTTGGCTCATTTTAGTTTTAACGCTGACATCTTTTACATTTTCAAGAGTAACCATAGCCGTTACAATTTTTGTAAGCGAAGCAGGATAAAGACGTTCATCAATATTTTTTTGAGCCACAACAGGATACGAATCGTCATCAAGATTGATTAGCATATAAGCCTCGGCATATATTTTTCTGTCAGGCTTATAGGTTGCCGCCTGACTTGACACGGGAAGCGCCAAAAATGAGGTCATTAATATGATAAATGATAAAAATATACAAAGTGTTTTTTTCATAGACTTGACACCTTTTAAAATTAATTATATTATATTACATAGTTTAACATTTTTTTGACTGATTTTAAAGTCTATTTTTCATTTTTTTGGAGAAAGTTATGATATACATTACAGGTGACACGCACGGTGACATTTCGTGCTTCAAAAATCCTAAGCTTAACAAGCTTGGAGAAAAAGATATTCTTATTGTTTGCGGCGATTTCGGCTTTATTTGGAATCCGCACGACAAAAACGAGAAAAAAAATCTTGAGTTTTTGAAAAAAAGAAAATACACCATCTGCTTTGTAGACGGTGCACATGAAAACTTTGACATATTAAATTCCTACAAGCCATACAGGTGGAAAGGCGGCAACACTCACAAAATTGCCGACAATATTTATCATCTTATGCGTGGGGAAATTTTCACCTTTGAAGGCAAGAGCTTTTTTGTTATGGGCGGCGGAGAAAGCGACGACGCTTATATGAGGGAAGAAAGTGTAAGCTGGTGGGAAGATGAACTTCCGAGTGCTGAGGATATGAGAAACGGAGTAAACAATATTCGTGATACTGATAAAAATATCAACTATGTTATCACATACGAACCTCCGACAGTTGCAAAGGATATTTTAAAGCAAAGGTCTAATCAAAATATTATCATTTCTCCGCTTAATACATATCTTCAACAGCTTATGGAGAATGTTCAATATATGCATTGGTATTTTGGTTCACTTCATCTTGATTTAAACATCAGTAAAAAAATGACTGCTGTATTTAACGAAATAATACAAGTAGGCTAATATATTAATATAGATAAAACACGGAGCAAGTACAAAAAAGTACCTGCTCCGTGTTTTTAGTAAAAAATGAAAGAAGAAAAAAAGTTATCATTCGTCTTTCGACTCGTTAATTACCTTTTGAGCAATATGCTCCGGTACACGCTCGTACCTTGCAAATTCGGTGGTAAATGAGCCTCTGCCTTGCGTAATTTGGCGCATTGAGGTGGAGAAAGTGCTCATTTCAGCCTCAGGAACCTCAGCAATAATTTCCTGAATACCGTCGCCAGTCGGGTTCATACCCAAAACTCTGCCTCGCCTGCGGTTGATATCGCCTATGATATCGCCCATAGCATCATCATTTACCGTTGCACGCAAAGTTACAATCGGCTCAAGAAGAACAGGAGCAGCGTTCGCAACGCCCTCTTTAAATGCAATGGAAGCAGCCATTTTAAAGCTCATTTCACTTGAATCTACAGGGTGATACGAGCCGTCATAAAGGGTTGCCTTAACTCCAACCATAGGATATCCGGCAAGAATACCCTTTTCCATACATTCGTTAAGTCCTTTTTCAACTGCAGGGAAGAAATTTTTAGGAACAGCGCCGCCTACAATACGTTCAGCGAATAAAAGTTTTTCTGTATCGTACGGCTCAAACTCGATAAAAACATCGCCGAATTGACCGTGGCCGCCGCTTTGCTTTTTATGTCTGCCTTGGGCAGAAACCTTTTTAGTAATTGTTTCTCTGTAAGCTACTTTTGGCGCTTCAAGCTTAGCCTCTACGCCGAATTTATCCTTAAGCCTTGAAACAGCAACATCAATCTGTTGTTCACCAAGACCTGCTAAAATCTGCTGATGTGTTTCTATATTATTAGTATATTTAAGCGATGGATCTTCCTCGCAAAGCCTTGCAATACCTGAGGCAATTTTCTCTTCGTCGCCCTTCTTAATTGCCGATACGGCAACCTTGTAAGAAGCAATAGGAACGCTTACTCCGTCAAGTTTAACTACATTTGAAGCTGAGCAAAGAGTATCGCCGGTTGAAAATCCGGAAAGCTTAGTTACGGCTCCGATATCACCTGCCGTAAGTTCGCCTGCGTCAATCTGCTTAGCACCAAAAAGTTTAACAATCTTGCCCATTCTTTCTTCCTTGCCTGTATTTGCATTAAATGCAGGAGTAGAAGAATTGAATTTGCCGCTGATAACCTTAAAGTAGGAAAGTTTACCGATAAACGGGTCAGCAACTGTTTTAAAGCAGATTGCGGCAAGAGGTCCGTTCTCGTCAGCGGTAAGTTCGACCGGCTCACCGTTTGAATCAATAGCATATTCGCTCTTAGGGCTTGGGCAAACGTCTGCAATAAAATCAAGAAGCATATCACACGCAATGCCTGTGATACCGGAAAGCGCAAAAACAGGAATGATAGAGCCGTCGGCAACACCGAGCCTTAAGCCTTTGATTTTTTCCTCTGACGTAAGTTCTTCACCCTCAAAGTATTTTTCCATAAGTTCCTCGTCAGTTGACGCTACCGCCTCGGCAAATACTGCTTTGATAGCCTCAAAACGAGCCTCATCATCGTGGGTAAGAGCAGACTCTTTACGCTTAGTGCCATCATACTCATAAGCTTTTGAGTCAATCATATTATAATAAGCAACAACCTTGCCGTCGGAAATAATGGGAACAACAACAGGGCAAACCTGAGTGCCGAACTTAGCAACAATACCGTTAAAGCTCTTATAAAAGTCAGCTCTTTCATCTTCCATTTTCGTTGTCACAAAAATGCGTGACAAACCGTGAGAACCCGCACTCTTAAATGCCTTTTCAGCACCGACCGCAAGACCTGAACGAGCAGAAACAACAATGACCGCCGTGTCAGCCGCTCTCATACCCTCGCTCATTCCCATAGCAAAATCGAAAAGACCGGGAGTATCAATCAAGTTAATATTTTTACCTTTATACTCAAAAGAAGCAACGGCACTGTTTACGCTGATTTTTCTTTTTTTCTCTTCACTGTCAAAATCAAGAACAGTATTAGAGTCTGCGGTTTTACCCATTCTTTCCGTAGTGCCTGCAACATTAAGCAAAGCCTCGCAAAGAGTTGTTTTACCCTTAGATGCGTGACCTGCAAAAACAACATTTCTAATATTTTTTGCCTGAATGCTCATAAAAATTACCTCTGATTTTTATTCTTGTGCATATTGTATAATAATTTTCAACATTAGTCAACACTTTACAGATATTTTTAACAATCTTCATATAAAAGCACTGTAATATTTATGCATAATGACAAAATATATATATGATTTTAAATTTTTCATTATTCTTTAATTCATAAAAAAGATATCGACATAAATTCAGTATAATTCAAAATTCATCAAACGAACCAAACTGCACGACTTTAACAATTTATAAGCAAAAGAAAAAAGCACTCCATAGCGGAGTGCCTTTCTCTTTTTAAGGGGTAAAATTTATGTGAAAACGTAATTGGTATATATAAAAAGGTTGAGAAAAATTAATTCCTACAACCTTGTTGACTTGGATAACACTTCAGCAGTAGTTGAATCGTTGTTAAACCTTGTCTTTTTAGTATGATTCGGAACTGAATTTTTAACCATTGCACCTTTAAGCATAAAGAATGCAACGTCCTTGCTGATTTTTTCATAATCAACATTAAATATTTTAGCCGATACATACTTGTTGAAGAAATTGATGAGCGGTCCCATACAAAAGGCTGTTATTATCGTGCCTATTCCGATATTTTTAATCTTCGAAATATCGCCTGAAAGAAGCGCCTTAGCGCCGCCGCTTACTATCAAGCCGACAAGCACAACAGTAACATCGGTTGCAACTCTCATCCATTTATATTCAAACTTCGTCGACCTTGCAAGCATAAAGCTTAATGCATCATAAGGGCCGACTCCGACATTTGCCGTGAAGAATAATGAACAAGCAAAGCAAAGAGTAATTATACCTACAATGAGAAGGGGTACTCTTAAAGCGTAAGTGTAATGCTCATTGACTGCCGGAGCAAACAGACTTTGGAAAAACTCACATGTATAACCGCAGCCTACCATATTAAACACCGTTCCGACACCGACCAATCCCCGATGTGCCACAATAATGACAAACGTCAAAATCGCAAGATTGATTATCAATTGATATGTTCCGAAGCCCATACCGATTGTGCTCGCTATATTCATATTCATAGACGTGAAAGGGTCAACACCGAAACCCGATAGGGAGAACATTGAAATTCCGAAACCCATAACAATGATACTGATAAGGGAGAGAACCACTCGCTTGACCATATGGTGCTGAGCGAACATATCTTTTATGTATCCGTATGCTTCGTCTTGAAATTTCTTCATCTGCCTATCTGCACCTCGTGCGTTCCTTTGTTTTCCTCTCATTGCCTACATTATAGCCCGATAAAATCAAAAATCAAGACCTTTTTTATACTTTCTACCTATGTAACACATTGTACAAAAGCGAGCATTGTTTTTTGTACAATATGCACAAATGATTATTCCATCTGTTTGCCCAAAAAAGCTGCCGCCACCTGAACAAGTTTTATGTCTGATTCGCTTGGAAGCGTGTGGTTTTCGTCCTCCATCATACAAACAGCACCCGAAACATCTCCGCCGTAAATAATAGGATAAACAATATTTGCTTTTCTGTCATATCCCTCTATCGCATTTACAGACGGAATTTTATCATTAGTAATATGAATTGCCCTGTTTTCCATAAGTTCCTCAAGATTTTTAGTCACCCTGCGTTCAAGGATTTCTCTTTTGCTGATACCCGAAGCGGCAACAACATGGTCATTATCCATAATAGCAATAGGAAGTCCTCCGCTTTTGTGAAGTACCTCGGCATATTGACTTGCAAAATTAGATAATTCCCCTATCGGCGAATATTTTTTAAAAATAACCTCACCCTCCGCATCGGTAAAAATTTCTAACGGGTCGCCTTCTTTAATTCTGAATGAACGGCGGATTTCCTTTGGGATGACAATTCTGCCCAAATCGTCAATTCTTCTTACAATGCCTGTTGCTTTCATATCCATTCTCCTAATAAATAATGTAATTATTTCTGTAATATTTTGCACATTTTTAAAAAGTATATTCAATTAGTAAAATGGAATTTATTAACAAACAGTTTGATTAATTTTGTGCATAACACAAAAAAACAGGGCGGCCAACGGCCGCCCCTAACAGTGTCGATACAAACTACAACATTTTATCTTATTCTATATCAATTTTTCTGTTTTTATAATAGTATTCCTTATCTCGGTCGTTTATTTCACGCAAAATGCGGCAAGGATTACCGACTGCAACAACATTTGAAGGTATATCCTTAGTCACAATTGCGCCTGCACCGATAACTGAATTATCACCTATCGATACACCGGGCAAAATGACCGCTCCTGCGCCTATCCAAACGTTTTTGCCAATATGAACATCGAGATTAAACTGATATGCCTTTTCCCTAAGTGACGGCAAAATCGGATGACCTGCCGTTGCAATAGTAACATTTGGCCCTATCATAGTACAATCTCCGATATAAATATGCCCGTCATCAACAGCAGTCAAGTTAAAATTAGCATAAACATTATTACCCAAATGAAGATGAGCGCCGCCCCAATTTGCATAAAACGGCGGTTGGATATAGCAATTTTCTCCACATTCGGCAAGCATAAGATGAAGAAGTTCCTCAATCCTCTTTTCATCGCCCAAGCCGAGCGAGTTATATTCTTTCAAATACTGCGCCACACCTGTCTGCTCGTTCATTATTTCATCGGCTGTAGGGTCATAAATCAGCCCCTGTTCCATTCTTTGCTTTTGAGTCATAACAATCACCAAATACTATATCAATATATTTTTAAACATTATATCAAAAAATCCGGTATATGGCAAGCAAACCACGGTTTTGTCTTAACGCTTAAATGATTGAACAAGAAAATAGTATTTTTACACTTTGCTTAACAGATACAACTGTTTTTACCGGTTCTTATAACTATTGTATTCTTTTTTTATCCAAGCCATTAAAAGATTGACTATTTTTTCCTGCTGCGCTTTTGTAAGCTCTCTTCCCTTTGGTACTTTATACCATTTTTCAAGGCAACCCCTGCAACAGCAGGCGCAAGCGTGCTGGGCAATAAAGACGGGATGATTTTTCATCGGGGTTTGCTTACCGTCGTTTTCAGGATATGCCGGTGCAAGTTTCTTTTCAATAAAATCTTCTGCGTGACGGCGCACGGTATCCATTCCCTTTTCATCTATATAAGCAATATCCTTTGCTTTTAGATGAAAAGAAGAACGAAATTTGGATTTAGACAATTTTTCAAGTGCGTTATCAATACTTTGCATAGTGCCACTTCCAAAAATAATAAGAGGCGAACGATGTTCGCCTCTGTTTTTTTACATTGTTAATTCAAGTGATTTATCGTCAACTTCTTTAAGAAGCTTGTCAACAAATTCATCAAGTGACATTGCACCCTTATCTCCGCCTGAACGTGTACGAAGCGATACAGTATTATTTTCAATATCCTTATCGCCTGCAAGGAGCATATAAGGTACCTTTTCAAGCTGAGCCTGACGAATCTTGAAGCCGATTTTCTCGCTTCTGTCATCAATTTCACAGCGAATTCCCTTAGCCTCAAGAGCCTTTTTAACATCATAAAGATAATCAAGGTGACGGTCTGCGATAGGAAGAAGCTTAACCTGAACAGGAGCAAGCCAAGTCGGGAATGCACCTGCATACTTTTCAATAAGATATGCAAGAGTACGCTCGTAACAACCGATTGACGTTCTGTGGATAATATAAGGATTTTTCTTTGTGCCGTCCTTATCAACATATTCCATACCGAACTTCTCGGCAAGCATCTGGTCAATTTGGATAGTAATAAGAGTATCTTCCTTGCCGTAAACATTTCTGATTTGAATATCAAGCTTAGGACCGTAGAAAGCGGCTTCACCTATACCGACTTTATAATCAATACCAAGATCATCAAGAATATTTTTCATCTTAGACTGAGCCTCGTCCCACTGCTCCTCAGTGCCGATATACTTTTCACGGTCGTTAGGGTCCCATTTCGAGAAACGGAATGAAGCATCTTCATAAAGACCGAGAGTTTTAAGCATAAACGTTGCAAGTTCAAGGCAACTTCTGAATTCGTCCTCAAGCTGATCAGGAGTACACATTAAATGTCCCTCTGAAATAGTAAACTGACGAACACGGATAAGACCGTGCATTTCACCTGAAGCCTCGTTACGGAAAAGAGTCGAGGTTTCGTCATATCTAAGCGGCAAATCACGATAAGAACGAGCTTTATTAAGATAAGCCTGATATTGGAACGGACAAGTCATAGGGCGAAGAGCAAATACTTCCTTATCCTTTTCCTCGTCGCCTAAAACGAACATACCCTCTTTATAATGGTCCCAGTGACCTGAAATTTTATATAAATCGCTCTTTGCCATAAGAGGAGTTTTTGTAAGCTGCCAGCCACGTCTTGCCTCCTCATCCTCAACAAATCTTTGAAGAATTTGGATAATCTTAGTACCCTTTGGCAAAAGGATAGGCAAGCCCTGACCGATATAATCAACAGTTGTGAAAAGTTCAAGTTCTCTGCCGAGTTTGTTATGGTCACGCTTTTTAGCCTCTTCAAGCATATTAAGATAATCTTCAAGCATTGAAGCCTTAGGAAATGCGATACCGTAAACACGGCAAAGCATCTTATTATCAGCATCGCCTCTCCAATAAGCACCTGTGCAGTTAGTAAGCTTAAATGCCTTAATAACCTTCATTTCCATAAGATGAGGACCTGCGCAAAGCTCCGTAAACTCGCCTTGCTTATAAAAACTGATATGCTCGCCTTTAGCAGCGTGTTCCTTAATAAGTTCAATCTTGTAAGGCTCATTCTTTTTTTCCATAAGTTTAACAGCCTCGTCAGCAGGAAGTTCAAATTTTTCAATAGGATAATTTTCCTTAATAATAGCCTTCATTTCTTTTTCTATTTTATCAAGGTCATCCTGAGTGAAATGAGTATCTATGTCAAAATCGTAATAAAATCCGTTTTCAATAGAAGGACCGATAGTAAGCTTGGCATTTGGATAAAGCCTTTTAACTGCCTGAGCCATAACGTGAGATGCGGTATGGTTAAATGCCTTTTTTCCGTCCTCATCATCAAATGTAAGAACTTCAAAAGAGCAGTCGCTGTCAATAACAGTTCTTAAATCCTTAACCTTACCGTCAACAAGAACGCAACAAGCGTTTCTGTAAAGCCCCATTGAAATATCTTTGGTTATTTCAGCTGCTGTAGTAGGTGAATCATATTCCTTAATTGAACTGTCTTTTAATTTAATAATCATTGTTATTCCCTCCATAAATAAAAAAATCACCCTGAAATTAATCAGGGTGAATTAATAATCCACTGTTCCACCTGAATTGCGCAATTACATTAAAACAAACAAAACTGCGCCGCTCATCTACTCTGTAACGGGAGCGCCCGACCTGTATTAAAGGTACTCAAAGGTGGTAATTCACTTTGCCTTTTGCACACTTCCACCCAACGTGCGCTCTCTGAGAAAAGGTTAAAAGCAAATCGTGTCCTTCTCATCGATTTGACCTCATTTTAACACTAAAAAAAAATATTGTCAACAGATATTTTTACATTATTTCGCTTAAATAAACACTTTTGATGATTTTCATTAATGAATTTGCAAGGCTACATATATTTTTACGCATTTGAAAACACTTGACATATACAAGATATAGGTGTATATTATTAGATAAGTTTTACATATTGTTATTGAATTTTGTATGACTTTTAGTAAAATTTGCATTATAAACTGTACCTTTTCTGATGGTAAAATTTCGAGATTAAAAAAATTTAAGAAATTAAAAATTAATGAAGAAGGAGGTGCTGTTTGATAATGAGTAGTGTAATTGTGCCGATTATTGTCGGTGTTTTATGTGCATTGATTTTTGGTGTTATCGGTTTCGTGTTTGGCGGTGAGCATCGCAGAAAAACAAGTGAAAAAGAAATCGGTTCTGCAACTCAGCAGGCAACCAAAATTATAAATAATGCTTTAAATGAGGCAGAGGCTACTAAAAAAGCCAGACTTGTTGAAGCAAAGGATGAAATACACAAGCTTCGTCACGATGCCGATAAGGAAATTCGTGAAAGAAGAACAGAGGTTCAAAAGCAAGAGAACCGCTTAAATCAAAGAGAAGAATATCTTGATAAAAGAGCAGATTCCCTTGAAAAGAAAAATGAAAATATCAGCGTTAAGCAAAAGCAGCTTGACGACAAGCTACTCGAAATCGACGGCATCAAGAAAAGCCAGTTTGATATGCTCGAGCGCATTTCAGGTCTTACTCAAGAGCAGGCGAAGGACCAGCTCCTTGCCAACCTTAATGAGGAACTTGACACTGAAAAAAGCAAGCGTATTCTTGAAAACGAGCAGATGATTAAGGACCAAAGTGATGTTTTGGCTAAAGAAATCATCTCAACTGCAATTCAACGTTGTGCGGCTGACCACACAGCTGAAACAACTGTTTCGGTTGTTGCTCTTCCGAATGACGAAATGAAAGGCAGAATTATCGGAAGAGAGGGTAGAAATATCCGTTCTATCGAAACAATTACAGGTGTTGAATTAATCATTGACGACACGCCTGAAGCTATTACAATAAGTTCGTTTGACCCTGTCAGACGTGAGATTGCAAGGCTCACACTTGAGCATCTTATTCAAGACGGAAGAATCCATCCGACAAAGATTGAAGAATGCTTTGATAAAGCTACTCGTGAAGTTAATCAAACAATTAAAACAGAGGGCGAAAAAGCAGTTCTTTCAGCTAATTGCGGTCAAATCCACCCAGAGCTTGTTAAGCTTTTAGGCAAGCTTAAATATCGTACATCGTACGGTCAAAGCGTATTAAAGCACTCGCTTGAGGTTTCATATATCGCAGGTCTTATGGCTGCCGAATTAGGCGCAGATGAAAAGCAGGCAAGAAGAGCAGGTCTTTTGCACGATATCGGCAAGGCGCTTGACCACGAAATGGAAGGATCTCACATCGCATTAGGTGTTGAATGGGCTAAGAAATACAAGGAAAGCGACGCTATCGTTCACGCAATCGCAGCCCACCACGGTGAGATTGAATGTAAAACTATTGTTGCGTGTCTTGTTCAGGCAGCAGATGCAGTAAGTGCGGCAAGGCCGGGTGCAAGAAGAGAAAATATTGAAAATTACATCAAGCGCTTAGAGCAGCTTGAAGAGATTTCCACAAGCTTCGACGGTGTTGAAAGAGCGTATGCAATTCAGGCAGGTCGTGAAGTAAGAGTTATGGTTAAGCCTGACGTTATCAATGACGAAAAAATGCCATATATTGCTCATGAAATCGCTAAAAAAATCGAAAGCGAAATGGAATATCCGGGACAGATTAAGGTTAATATTATCAGAGAATCACGTGCTTCGGATATCGCTAAATAAGTTTATTTTGAAGCCGACTCGTACGTCGGCTTCATTTTTTATTTGTCTTTCGACAAAAAGAACTATTTTATTTAAAGGAGAACAACTATGATTAAGCATATTGTATGCTTCAAGCTTAAGGACAACAGCTTGGAGGAATGTGAAAAGGCGGCAAATATTTTGAAATCAATGGAGGGTAATGTTCCCCTTCTTCGTGGGATTGAGGTCGGCGTTGATTTTCTTCACTCACAAAGGTCATACGACATCATTTTGCAGGTTAAACTTGATGACAGAAATGCACTTGAGGAATATCAAAATGACGAATATCATTGCTCAGTGGTAAAAAAGCATATGCATTCGGTTGCCGAAACAAGCGTTGCTATTGACTACGAGTTATAACTAATTTCAATAAGGGCGGCCTTGAAAAAAGGTCGCCTTTTTATTGTGATTATATATAAAAAAACGTTCTGTTTTTTGGTTAGTATTTAGTTTGACATATATGCTATATACTGTTATAATATATTTATATATTTAATTATAATTATAGGACTAATTAATCGGAGGTACCTATGGAAGAAAACAGAGAAATTGAAATTGATTTAAGAAAAGTATTTATGATGCTCAGAAAAAAAGCAGCAATAATACTTATTATTTCATTTATCGGAGCAGCACTTTCAGGCTGCGTTACAAATTTGCTTATCAAGCCGAAATACACGGCAGGTGTAAGTTTTTATGTAAACAACAATAACGACAACCTTGTCGGCTCAACAGGAACAATAACATCAAGTGACCTTGATGCTTCAGAACGACTTGTTAATACATATATGTTCGTTGTAAACAGCCGTACGTTTTTAAACAAGGTTGCAGACAAGCTTGCAGACGGCACAACGGCAACTCAGCTTTCAAAAATGATTTCCACCTCTCAGGTTGAGTCTACTCTTGCTTTTCAGGTAAATGTAACAACCGAAAACAATCAGTTCTCGGCTGATGTTGCAAACATTATTGCCGAGCTTGCACCTGATGAAATTGTAAGAGTTCTTAAGGTCGGCGGAGTTGAGGTTATCGACTATGCTTCTGCGCCGAGCAAGCCATCATCGCCAAATCTTAAAAAGAATGTGCTTATCGGCTTTGCTGTTGCATTTGTTGCGGCATTCGCAGTATTCTTTATCAAAGAATTATTTGATACAAGAATTATGACCGAAAGCGATTTGACAAGAGATTTTGATATTCCCGTTCTCGGCACCGTTCCTCGCCTTTTACCTGTTGACGAAAAGAAGTCGTTGCACAACGGCGCCACTATGGAGGACGTTGCAAATCAGATTTCAGGAAAGAAGGGAGAATAAAAAATGGCACTTTCAAAAAAGAAAAACAACGAAAGTAAGAATATGCACTTTTCAAGAGAGGACCAGAAAAAAATTCTTTCCTCCTCTTCCCCGTTTATTGTTAAAGAGGCTTACAGTTCAATTCGTACAAACCTCCTTTTCTCGCAAAAGGGCGATGAATGTCCTGTATTCATCGTAACAAGTCCTACTGCCAACAACGGTAAATCAATTAACAGCGTTAATATGGCAGTATCTTTTGCTCAAATGGGAAAGAAAACACTTCTTATTGACGCTGATATGAGAAACCCGACCGTTCACAGATTATTTTCCATTCCTGTAAAAAACGGACTTTCGGAGATTTTGGCAGGCCTTACCGACAACATCACCGTATCAAAAACAGATATTGAAAATCTTTCTGTTCTTACGGCCGGCAAAATTCCGCCAAACCCGTCAGAGCTTTTATCAAGTGAAAGAACTGATAAGCTTTTGGCGTTTGTTAAGCAACATTACGATTGCGTATTTATTGACACACCGCCTGTCAATCTTGTAACTGACCCGACCGCTTTTGCGACAAAGAGTACCGGCTACATAATGATTGTAAAAGCGGGCATTTCCGATACGCAAAGCACGAAAAAAGCAGTTGACTCTCTCACCTCTCTCGGCGCCAACATAGTCGGCTTCGTATTAAACGATGCTACAGAGTCAAACGGAATGAAATATTACAGCTACGGAAAATATCGTGGCTACAAATACAAATCAAAATACGGCTACAACTACAACTATCATTACAACTACCGTTAAAAATCAAACAAGACAGGGTGTATTTTTGTGAATCAGCAAAAGCGCTTTCAAAGCGGCGTAGAATTCATTATAAATTTAATATCTCTTTTAGCATCACATGCCGTCGCTTTCTTGATTTTCGGATTAATTATTCCGAGAATTCAGAACTATGAGCGAAACGACAAGGTTGAATATGCTATTGTTTTGCTTCTTTCGGCAATCATAGTATTTCTATACTTCTCGGTTGAGATTAATTTTTCCGTCAGAAACAGAGAATTTGAGCTTATATCAACGCTGAAAAACTGTTTTCTTACATACGCCTTATTCAGCGTAATGCTGATTTTGACTAAAAACCCAATTATTGACTCACGTTATCTGTTTTTATCATCATTTGCTTTTTACATTGCATTTTCTCTTTTAGGAAGATATGTTTTTAAGCATTATATGATAAAGAAAATTTCAAAAAGTAAATTTGCAACAAGAGTAGGTGTAATTTCCAACTATGGAAGAGCGTGTGAATTTATACCTAAGCTTAAAGAAAATTGGACCAACAATGTTATCGCAGTTGCACTGATAGACACCGATTTTAACGAAAACGGTTTTGTTCTTAAAAACGGTAGGAGCATTTTTGATATCGACGGTGTTCCCGTTGTTGCCAATGCTGACAGCATTATCGGCTGGATAAGGACTGCGTCCCTTGATGAGGCTTATATCAATGTTGAGTCAATGGATATGCTGCCCGAATATAACGAAATTATTGAAGAACTTGAGGATATGGGTATTACGGTTAATGTGAATATCCCGTCGCTTGAAAAAATTGTTACCGAAAGCAAATATAATAATTTAAACTGTGTAATAGAAAGCGACTATCCTATGGCGCAGTTTGCACCTACGGTTATGAGCCCCGGCAAACTTGCTTTAAAAAGATTTGTTGACATAATCGGCGGAATAGTAGGAACTGTTTTGTCGCTTCCTATTATTTTAATTGTTGCAATTCCGCTTAAAATAGAATCACCGGGTCCGCTGATTTTCAAGCAACAAAGAGTCGGCAAAAACGGACGTATATTTAATATATATAAGCTTCGTTCAATGTATCAAGACGCAGAAGAACGCAAAAAAGCATTGATGGAACAAAACAAGATGGACGGTCATATGTTTAAAATGGACAATGACCCAAGAATTACTAAAGTCGGCAAATTCATAAGAAAAACGAGTATTGATGAATTGCCGCAGTTTTGGAACGTTTTAAAGGGCGATATGAGCCTTGTGGGAACAAGACCGCCTACGGTTGACGAGTTTGAAAAATATGAGAGCCACCACAAGCGCAGGCTTTCAATGAAGCCCGGCATTACAGGCAAATGGCAGGTATCAGGCAGAAGCGACATTCAGGATTTTGAAGAGGTTGTTAAACTCGACTGTGAATATATCGACGAGTGGTCGCCGTTTCTTGATATTCAAATTCTGTTTAAAACAGTCGGCGTTGTGCTCACTCACAAGGGCGCAGAATAGATTATAAATTAACAAGAGTAAGGTTTTATTATGAAAATTGCTATGTTCGGTCACAAAAGAATACCGTCAAGAGAGGGCGGTGTTGAAATAGTTGTAGAAGAACTTGCAAAAAGAGAAGCGGCACTCGGCAATGACGTTATTGTTTATAACAGAAAAGGTCACCACGTATCGGGCAGTAAATTTGATGTTGATAACAACAGCAGTCACTTAAAAAATGTCAAGATTAAAACTGTTTTTACCTTTCAAAACGGCAAGCTAAATGCAATAGTTTATAGTTTGCTCTCTGCGATAAGGGTAAGCTTTTCAAGATGTGACGTTGTTCATATCCATGCAGAAGGTCCTGCCTCAATGTCGTTTTTGCCAAAGCTTTTTGGCAAAAGAGTTGTTGTTACAATTCACGGACTTGATTGGCAAAGAGCTAAATGGGGCGGTTTTGCAACAAGATTTTTAAAATACGGAGAAAGAAACGCCGTAAAATATGCAGATGAAATTATAGTTCTTTCAAAGAATGTTCAAAACTATTTTAAAGAAAAGTACGGCAGAGATACGGTTTTTATTCCAAACGGAGTTGAGAGACCTGTAATCAAAAATGATAACGAAATAAATAAAAAATACGGATTAAAAAAGAACGACTACATATTATTCCTCGGCAGGATAGTGCCGGAAAAGCAGGTTAAGCTTTTGATTGAAGCATATAAAAATCTTGAAACGGATAAAAAACTTGTAATTGCAGGCGGCGCAAGCCACACAAGCGATTATTTTAACGAGGTCAAGGAATGTGCAAACGGCAGAGATGATATTATCTTTACCGATTTTGTTCAAGGTGAAGTGCTTGAAGAGCTTTATTCAAATGCTTATATTTACGTTTTGCCGAGCGACCTTGAGGGTATGCCGCTAAGCCTTTTAGAGGCAATGAGCTATTCAAATTGTTGCCTTACTTCCGACATTGCGGAATGTACCGAAGTTTGTGAGGAAAATGCAGTTTATTTCAAAAAAAGCGATAAAGAAGATTTGGAAAATAAATTACGCTTTCTTCTTGAAAATGAAAATATTGTAAAAGAATACAAGGAAAAGGCTCAGGATTATATTTGCGAAAAATATAATTGGGACGATATAACCGAAAAAACATTATCACTATACAAAAAGTAACTCGGAGAAGCAAATATGAAAATTTTGATGGTAAATAAGTTTCTCTACCCTAACGGCGGTTCGGAAACATATATGTTCAAGCTCGGCGCTTACCTTAAATCAATAGGCCACGAGGTTGAATATTTCGGTATGGAGCATGAGGGAAGATGTGTTTCAAACAGCCTTGACCTTTATACCGAGGCCATGGATTTTCATAACAGTTCGGCATTAAAGAAGCTGAAGCTTTCCTTTAAAACCGTTTATTCAAGGGAAGCAAGGAACAAGATGAAAAAGCTTCTTGACAAATTCGAGCCTGACGTTGTTCATCTTAACAACTTCAATTTTCAGCTCACTCCAAGCATTATTTATGCAGTTAAGGGAAAAAACATTGCTCTTGTTGAAACTGTACATGACTGCCAAATTGCTTGCCCAAATCACAGAATGTATATTGAACAAAAAAACGAAAATTGCGATGCATGTTTAGGCGGCAATTATTTTAATTGCGTAAAAAATAAATGTATTCATAATTCTGCAATTCAAAGCCTTTTAGCTTCGGCAGAATCTTATATATATCATAAAAAAAACACATATAACTTAGTAGACAAATACATTTGCCCGAGTAATTATATGAAAGAAACAATAAAAAAAGGCGGAATCGAAGAAAGCAAATTAACCGTACTGCATAATTTCCTTGAAAAAGACAATAAAAATTATACAAAAAAAGACAATGAAAAATATGTGCTGTATTTTGGCAGGCTCAGCATTGAAAAAGGAATTAAAACCCTTGTAGATGTTATTAAAGAATTACCACATATCAAATTTATTTTTGTCGGTGACGGTCCGCTTGAAGATTATTGCAAATCAATCGACAATTTGGAACTTGCCGGAAGAAAAAGCGGTGATGAATTGAAAAGATACATTGCAAATGCTTCTTTTTCGATTTGTCCGTCTGAATGGTATGAAAATTGCCCTATGACTATAATTGAGTCACTATCGCTTGCTACTCCGGTAATAGGTTCGAATTTAGGAGGAATACCTGAACTAATTAATGATAATTATACCGGATTAATATTTAAACATGATGATAAAGAAGATTTAAAACAAAAGATTTCTTATCTTTGGAACAATGATGACATTATAAGCAAAATGAGTAAGAATGCAATCAATTCAAGCAACAACACTATCGAAAACTACACCGAAAAACTTTTAAAAATATATGAGGAATGTATAAAGCACAATGGTTAAGTTAGTATCAAAAATCATAAGCAAAATTAAACATCGTGAATATAAAATTGATGAAAATATAACTGATAAAGATTTATTTTCTATTGTAGCCACAAGATTTTTTATGCTCATTCGTGGCTTTTTTGTCACAATAGGGTTTAAAAAAAGAAGTAAAATCAACTTTATCGGAAGAAAAGTAAAAATCAAATCAAAAAATCATATAGAATGTGCTTCGGGATTAACAATAAATGATAATTGCACAATTAATGCGCTTTGTAAAGGCGGAGTAAAAATAGGCAATAATTTTTCGCTTGGGCAAAACAGCATTATTGAATGTACCGGCGTCATCAGAGAACTTGGTGAAAGCCTTGTTATCGGCAATGATGTCGGCATTTCACCAAATGCATTCATTTCGGTCAGAGGAAACGTAAAAATTGGTGATTCAACGATTTTCGGACCCGGTGTAAGCCTATTTTCCGAAAACCATATTTTTGAAGATAAAAGCACGCCGATATATTTACAAGGCGCAACACGCAAGGGCATTGAAATAGGAAAAGACTGCTGGATAGGTGCAAATGCAACAATACTTGACGGTGTTAAAATCGGCGATGGTTGTGTTATTGCAGCCGGTGCCGTTGTAAATCACGACGTACCAAGCTACACAATAGTCGGCGGAGTACCTGCAAAAATAATAAAAAACAGATGATAGGATAATCGTTATGAAAAAACTTAACGGAACAGTAATAGTTACATATCGTTGCAACGCAAGGTGCAATATGTGTAACAGATATAAAAAGCCGTCAAAGCCTGAGGAGGAACTGACGGTTGAGACAATAAAGAAGCTGCCGCAAATGTATTTTACCAATATTACGGGCGGAGAGCCGTTTATAAGAGAGGATTTAGGCGATATAGTTCGTGAGCTTTACAAAAAGAGCGACCGCATCGTTATATCAACAAACGGCTTTTTTACCGACAGGATTATCAAACTTTGCGAGGAATTTCCAAACGTAGGTATTCGTATTTCGATTGAGGGTTTGGAAGAAACGAACAATAAAATCCGTGGTCTTGAGGACGGCTTTAACAAGGGCTACACAACGCTTAAAAAGCTTGTTGAAATGAATCACCCGGACGTCGGATTCGGTATGACTGTTCAGGACGAAAATGCGAAGGACCTTGTTGAACTTTATAAATTAAGCGACAAGATGAATATGGAATTTGCAACAGCGTCACTTCACAATTCATTTTATTTTGTTGAGGCTAAGAACATTATTAAAGACAGACCGATGGTTGCAAAGGAATTTGAGGGGCTTATTAACGAGCTTTTGAAATCAAATTCGCCTAAGAAATGGTTTAGAGCATATTTCAACCACGGCTTAATCAATTACATATACGGTCAAAAAAGGCTTTTGCCGTGCGATATGGCATTTGATACCTTTTTCATTGACCCTTACGGCGATGTTATGCCATGCAACGGAACTAAGGAAAAAGAGGTTATGGGCAATCTTAACGAAACGGATTGGGACACTCTTTGGAACAGTGAGCAGGCGGACAGAGTTAGAGAAAAAGTGCGCCATTGTGACAGGCAGTGCTGGATGATAGGCTCGGTTTCCCCTGCCATGCACAAGTATATTTGGGTTCCTGCCGCTTGGGTTATTAAGCACAAATTCCTTAGATTTTTTAAAGAAAACAAATATTCAATGTATGAAAACAAAATCTGCCGTGACTACCGTGACGGCAAGGTTACAAAGGCTGAGCTTGACAAACTTTCAACCTGCGATATGAACGCTCAAATTAATGACGGCCTTTCGGAAAAATCGAGGGAGCAGCTTAAAAGCAAAACCGGAGAAGAAATTGTAGACGCCGATATTATGGCTCAACTTAAATAATTTTTTTTGGTGAAATATGAAAGTATTAATTGTAAACCCTATTCTTTATACCAACGAGAACAGGAATATTAAAAAAGTTAATACAATTAAGGACACGATGATTTACGATTTGTGCTTAGCTTTTAAGAAAAAAGGGTGCGACGTTACGCTTGCCGCATCTGATTTATATAAGCCAAGCGAGAACGAGAGCTATCCTTTTAATATTATTTGGATGAGGACGAGGTGCACGAAACTTTTTCCGCCGCACACTCTCCCCTACTGCCCGGAGGTTAAGAAAATCGCAAAATCAGGCAATTTTGATTTAATAATCACGAGCGAAGTATTTTCACTCAATTCTCTTAAATTAGCGCTTTGCACTCCGAAAAATCTAATTGTTTGGCAAGAACTTGGTAAGCATAATCGTATTTTTCATGGGCTTGCTTCCAAATTTTGGTATGGCATTGTTGCAAAAATAGGATTTAAAAAAGCGCTTATTGTTGCAAGAAGCGTTCAGGCAAGGGAATTTATTTCAAACTACTGCAAAAATGTATCAGATACGATTATCGACCACGGCGTTAATATTGAAAAATTCACCCCTTGCAGAGAAAAGGACAATCAATTTGCTATAAGTTCTCAATTAATTTCAAGAAAGCATATTGAAAAATCGATTGAAGCCTTTGCAAAATACTTAAATAAATATGACGACAGCGCAAAACTTTATATAATGGGCGACGGCGATGAAAAGGAAAATCTGCGCAAACTTGCAAAAGACCTCGGCGCTGATAAAAATATTATTTTTACAGGTAAGCTATGCCACAACGAGCTTATTGAAATACTGAAAAAATCAATTGCTATGCTTGTTTACACCGAGAAAGACAACAATATGGTGTCAATTGTAGAATCCATTGCGCTTGCAACACCTGTTATCACTACCGACATTCCCTACAATGCAAGCTATATTAAAGCTGAAAAATTAGGGATAGTAAACAATAATTGGAACGAGGACGATTTAAGAAAACTTGCAGCAAGTGATGAATATATAAATAACTGTATGAATTACAGAAAATACCTGCCGACAGAATATAAGGCAGAGCAGTTTTTAAAGGTTAAAGGACTTATTTGATGAACACAAAGGACAAAATCTTAAAAATATTTGAGGGCAACCCTCTTTATGAAAATTTCAGACTCGGTTATTGGAGAATGAGAACAAGAAAATCGCAAAAAGAACTTGAAGAAAACGCAAAAAAACGAGCAAACGGCTTTGATGACCGCCAATTTTCAAGGCTTAAGGAATTTGAAAATAAATATAACGGTGAGCGTTGCTTTATAATTGCAACAGGTCCATCACTCACAATTGACGATCTTGAAAAATTAAAAGATGAATATACCTTTGGCGTTAATTCAATAATCAAGCTTTTTGACAAAACAGATTTTAGACCTGATTTTTACGGAATACAGGACAAATTTGTCTACGGCGCCATGCAGGACGTGATAAAAAACACAAAATTTAAGACTGCTTTTTGCGCCGACGTTATCAAGAAGTACTATGATGTACCGAATGATTTTATACTCTTCCCCTATAATAGCGACTATCATTATTTTGACGTCAAATTCGGCGAATACAATGCCCAATTCAGCGACAATGCTTATGAAATTGTTTATGACGGCTATTCAATAACATATTCGCTTATTGAAATTGCCGTATATATGGGCTTTAAGGAAATTTATCTTTTAGGCTGTGATTGCAGTTATCCTAAGGGTTCAAAAAGCCACGTGGTTGAAAGCGGCTTTGTTGACAAAAACGCTGTGTCAAACCCTATAAGAATGAGGGTCGGCTACAAATGCGCAAAAGACTATGCCGACAGTCATGGTATAAAAATATATAACGCTACACGTGGCGGTGAGCTTGAAACGTTTGAAAGAGTAGATTTAGATGAAATTTTATCAAAATAAAGACCAAAAAGGAAAAAGATATGAAAAAAATTGTTGCAATAGTACCTATGAAGCTTAATAATCAGAGATTGCCGCAGAAAAACACGAAAGCGTTTACCAACGGCAAGCCGCTTTGCTATTATATTCTTTCAACGCTGTTAAAAATAGAAAAAATTGACGAGGTATACGTATATTGCAGCAATGAAGAAATAAAAAAATACATACCAAGCGGTGTAAAATATCTTAAAAGAAGTGAAAGTTTAGACCAAAATACCACTAAAATGAACGAAGTTTTAAAAGCATTTGCAAAGGACGTGCCCGCCGACATTTATGTTATGACGCACACAACCGCACCGTTTATATCTAAGGAATCGATTGAAAAAGGGCTTTATGCTGTTTTAAGCGGTGAATACGATTCCTCCTTTGCGGCAAAGAAGCTTCAAGACTTCTTATGGAAAGACGGCAAGCCGTTTAACTATGAACTTGACAATATTCCGAGAACGCAGGATTTAGAGCCGCTTTATGAGGAAACAAGCGGATTTTATATTTACAATTCAAGCGTAATCACTTCCCTCAACAGACGCATCGGCGAAAAGCCGTATATAGTTGAAGTGAATGAAATCGAAGCGGTTGACATTGACGAAAAAGAGGACTTCCAAATTGCAGATGCAATTTACAACAGTCTTTATAAAATTGAGGAATAATTATGAAAGAAACTTTAAAAATTTTCAGAGATAAGCTAAATAACAACGAATTTGTATACGGTCCTTTTATGAAAACAAGTGACCCTATGTTTGTTGAAGCGGTCGGTCTTTCCGGCTTTGACTACGTTATACTTGATATGGAGCACGGACCTGTTACAATTGAAAATCAGCAAAACAATATTCGTGCGGCTGAGGCAAGAAATACTGTTCCTATTATAAGACTTAAAGATAGGGGCGAAAACACAATCGGCAAAGCGCTTGACATAGGTGCTTACGGCATACAAGTGCCGCAGATAAACAATGCCGAAGAAGCGAAAAACGTAGTTAAATTTGCTAAATTCTACCCTTACGGAATGAGGGGCGTTTGCAGATTCGTAAGAGCGGCTGACTATTCAAATTGCGACAGATACAAGTTTTTTGAAAGTTCAAAGGATGTGCTCATCATTCTTCAGCTTGAGGAAATTAAAGCGATTGAAAACCTTGACGAAATACTCGACGTCGAGGGCGTTGATATCTTATTTATCGGCCCTTACGACCTTTCGCAGTCACTTGGCATTCCCGGTCAGGTTAATAACCCTGTTGTTGTAAACGCTATGAAGGATATCGTTGAACGTGCAAAGGCAAAAGGCAAGGTAGTCGGCACATTTGTTGACACACCACAGGACTTGAAAATGTGGAAAGAAATCGGCGTTCAATATTTAAGTTACAGCGTTGACGTCGGCATTTTTATTGACGCATGTAAACAGCTTAGAAAATCTTTTGAATAATAGTGGAGAAATAATCACCAATGGCACCAAAATTAACATTTAAACTATCCTTGCGTGAATTGATTTTTGCGTTTTTCATAGTATTATTGCCCTTCAGCTTATTTGCCGAATATCATACAAGTTGGAACGAAATAGCATACTGTGACGAGATACTATGTATTATCTGCATTATCTATACGCTTTACTTTTCTTTTAAAAAAGGAATTAAGGGTAATGACTTAACACTTTTAATACTTTTAATTGTTTGCTCACTTATCACTTTCGTAGGTAATTTTGTAAATAAACTTATTACTTCTCCCCTGCCGATAATAGTTGACTTTATCTGCCTTGTTAAAATATTTATCGTATTTATTGTTTACAAGCAGGTTGCCGAGTACGACAAGAAAAAAAGAATGATACAATATCTTGCTCCGTTATCAAAACTTTTTATTTCAATTTCGACTCTTTGCGGCTTTATTTCCTTGTTTTTTAATATCGGAATGACAGGTAAAGATGTAAGATACGGTATTAACGAGTATTTTTTTGTATTCAATAATAGCTCACGATACGGCTTAATTGTTGCCTGCTGTTTTCTTATATTGCATTTTAGCAATTCATCGCCAAAGGAAATGCTGGCATATAAAATTATGACGGCATTTGACATGCTGCTAACAACAAAAGGTGTTGTTTACATAATATTGGTTGTTTATATTGTATTATCCTTTATTTGGAGAAGAAAAAAGGAAACTAAATTTACAACAGGTAATACATTAATTCTTTCAATATGCATCATAATTGCATCGACACTGCAAATTAATACATATTTGCGTGACGAGGAGTCTCCGAGAATGACACTCCTGCGATACGGATTTAAAACAGCAAACAAATACCTGCCGTTTGGCTCCGGTTTTGCGACATACGGCTCCGATATGGCGGCAAGATATTATTCTGTTTTATATAAACAATACGGTTTTACTAAAAGATACGGTCTTAATCAAACCTATGGTGCCTTTCTTAATGACTGCTATCTCGGAATGGTATTTGGTGAATTTGGTTATATTGGTGCGATAATCTTCTTTATTATGGTAGGCTTTGTTTTCGTTCCGATTAACAAAATCACAATCAGTAAAGGAATAAAAATTCTTTCACTCAGTATATTTATAGCACTTATAATCAGCGCCATAGGCACAGCAATTATAAAATCAAGTATAGGCGTATTTGTTATGTGTGTTTTGGGTATGGTGTGCGGTTACGATACAGCATTTAAAAAAGCTGAAAATTCGGCAAAGAAAAGCATTGAAGAGGCTTGATAATAAAATATGGAAAAGCTGAAGAAATTAAAAACTAAATATTTTTCTCTCAGCGTTGCTGTTCGTGCGGCTGTTTGGTTTACATTTTGCAACTTGCTTCAAAAGGGCATTACAATGATATCAATGCCTATTTTTACAAGGCTTTTGACGACCGAGCAGTACGGCGAATTTACAGTTTATCAATCATGGTATTCAATTATCAATATAATAGTCACCTTCAATTTATCAGGTAATTTAATACTAAACGGTATGTCAAAATACGAGAATCGGCGCAACGAATTTATTTCGTCAATTCAAACGCTTTCCTCTTGTATTACAATTTGTTTTTTTATTGCATATCTTATATTCCACAACTTTTTCAACCATATTTTTGGCCTTTCGACACTATTTATGGTTACAATGTTTGCACAAATGCTTTTTGAACCTGCATATCTTTTTTGGTCGCAAAGGCAAAGATACGAATATAAATATAAAGGACTTGTTATTGTAACACTTATAACTTCCTCTCTCGGTCCTATAATCGGTGTAATTGCCGTATTATCAACGCAATACAAAGCTGAGGCAAGGGTTATTTCATTTGCAATAGTTCAAATTTGTGCAGGTCTTATTTTCTACATAATTCAAAGTATTAGGGGCAAAACCTTTTTTAATAAAGAATTTTGGCGCTTTGCGCTTTCGTTTAGTATTCCGCTAATTCCACACTATTTGTCGCAAATAGTTCTCGGTCAATCTGACAGAATTATGATTGACAAAATGATAGGTGCAAGTGAGGCGGCGATATACGGTGTATCATATAATTTGGCGGCAGTTATAACACTTTTTGTAAACGCAATTAATAATTCTTTTGTGCCCACACTTTATGAAAGCCTCAAAGGTAAAAAATGCGAAAATATAAAAAAAGTCACTACATTTTTAGCGATATTTATGGCAGCTCTTATTTGCGTATTTATGCTTTTCGGGCCTGAAATATTGACTGTATTTGTTGCACCTGAATATATTAGGGCAAAGTGGATATTTCCACCTGTTGCGGCTTCAATGTTCTTCACTTTCATTTATTTGTTTTACGTAAATGTTGAATTTTATTTTGAAAAAACAAATTATGTTATGTTTGTTTCTGTTTTAGGTGCAGTTGTAAATATTATTTTAAATTTAGTATTCATTAAAAAATACGGTTTTATCGCCGCAGGTTATACTACTGTATTTTCATATATAGTATTTTGCTTTGCACATTATTTATTATATAAATACATTGCAAAAAAGGAAAAAACAGGAAATGTTTACAACGATGGCATATTTATGATTTTAGGTATTGCAGTTTTAGCATTTATGCTTATTTGCATTCTCCTTTATAAATTCAACATAGTTCGATACATATTAATTGCCTTGATTGCGGTATTTGCTGTTATATTTAGAAAGAAGCTTCTTTACGCCTTTAAAAAAGCATTAAATAAATAACGAGGTATTAGCTATGCTGATGATGTTTAAAGATATACTTCGCACGCTGATTTTTACATTGGTACCGGGTCTGATATTTGCTTTTTTAGTTATGTCTGCCTTGCCAACGTTTAAAAAATCAGGCTTTAAAAATACAATTAAAGGCTTTTTTAAAAGTCTGAAAAACAAAGACCGTCTGTTTTTGTTTTTACTGTTAATCAACTTCTTTATAGTTATATACAGAACTCTTTTGCAAAGAGATTTCAGCTACGATTCGCTTAGTAATGTTTTTGGCGGATGGAAAATTTTTAGAACTCAATACACAGGGCTTGACTATCAGGTTATAGGCAATATCGCAATGTTTTTTCCGTTCGGATTACTTTGGGCTTTGAAATTTGAAAGGGAAGAAAAAAGCGCCAAAGCATTGCTTAGAACCCTTCTTTCATCTTTATGTTTCTCCGCTTTTATTGAACTTAACCAGCTTATCTTTTCTAAAGGTACGTTTCAGTTTTCCGATATTGTTTATAACACACTCGGCGGTGTACTCGGCGCAGTAATTTTTATAATAATAAACCTAATAATTGAAAAAAAGAGAAGCAAGTAAATGCTTCTCTTTTTTGTTTATATCAATTCAATTGTAAATTTGAAATATTTAATTTATTAAAGGCCTGTATTTTCTGCAATATATTTTCTTGCCTTAACTGCATACTCAAACGGATTAGCCTTTGCAGGATCCTGCTCAGCCTCAACAACAACCCAGCCCTCGTAATCATTATCGGCAAGGATATCAAAAATAGGCTTGAAATCGACATCGCCGTCGCCCGGAACGGTGAACACGCCTGCTCTTACCGCATCAAGGAATGACATATGATTAGGAACAACCTGATTATTATAAACGTCCATTCTTACATCCTTAAGGTGAACGTGCTTAACACGATTTATATATTTTTTCAAAACAGGAACAGGGTCGATACCTGCAAAGGTAAGATGACCTGAGTCAAAAAGAAGATAAACCAAATCAGGGTCTGTAAGTTCCATTAATTTGTCAATTTCCTCAACTGTTTGAACGCCTGTACCCATGTGGTGATGAACAGTAAAGAACATACCCTTGGATTTTGCATAAGCGCCCATTTCGTTAAAGCCTTTAGTAACAATCTCCCATTGCTCGTCAGTATAATAAGGCTTTTCATCAAGAATTGACTTATCAAGACAGCCTTGAATAGAGTTGCCCTGCTCCGAAGCGCCGATTACCTTAGCGCCGAGCTTATAAAGCATATCGCAATGAGCCTTAAAAGCCTCAATTGTTTCCTCATACGGCTTAGAAGTAAGATATGATGAAAACCAAGCGTTGCAAATCTGCAAACCTCGGATATCAAGATATTTTTTTAAAACATCAGGGTCTTTAGGATATTTGTTACCTATTTCGGAGCCCTTGAAGCCTGCAAGTGCCATTTCACTTATGCACTGTTCAAACGTATTTTCAGCGCCCAAATCAGGCATATCGTCATTAGTCCAACCGATTGGAGCAATGGCAAGCTTTACTTTATCAGGATTAAGCATATTTATATTACCTTTCAAAATTAATAGTCAAATGTTTCTTTAATGTGCTTTTGCATATCATCGTACGCCTTAGCAACTCTTTCGCTCTTTGAAACCTCGGCAACGCCAACTCTCCACCAAGACTCAAATCCCGGAGTCATAGTTTTAGGCAAAACCTTGATATCAAAAAGACAACTCTTAGTCTGCTTTTTAGCGTCCTTTAATGCCTCACGCAATTCATCAGACGTACGAACAGTATAAGCCTTAGCGCCGTAGCCCTCTGCAATTTTGGCAAAATCAACGTCAATTTCGTCACCGTCGAGCATACCGGTTACAGGATTTCTCGCTCTGAAAACAGTACCAAAGGTGTCAGTACCTTGGTTGTTTTGGAGATTTTCAATACATCCCCAGCCCATATTATCAAAAAGGCAAACGTTGATTTTAAGATTTTCCTGCAAAGCAGTATAAAGTTCGCTGTGACCCATAATGAATGAACCGTCGCCGCAGAAAGTGTAAACCTCACTTTCAGGCTTAGCAAGCTTAGCACCGAGAGCGCCGTTTACCTCATAGCCCATATTTGAATAACCGTATTCCATATGATAAGTGCCACGGTCCTTAGGTCTGAAAAGACGTTGCATATCGCCCGGAAGCGAGCCTGCCGAGCCAAGTGCAATAGCATCATTGTCCATAAATTCATTGATTATACCGAGTGCAAGAGTTTGGTTAAGCCCGCCCTCAAGCTCTGTGGAATAATATTCGTCAACAATTTTATCCCACTCTGCCTTGGCATTTTCAATTTCGTTTGTATATTCACTCTTATATCCCTCACAAGAGGAAATAAGAGCAGTAATTGCCTCTTTAGCGTCGGCAACAATAGCCTCGGCATCCATTTTATAAGCGTCAAACGGGCAAACGTTGATACCCAAAACCTTTCTTTCCTCATTAAAAAGCCACTTTGATGAGGTTGTGAAATCGGTAAAACGAGTGCCGACACCGATAACAAGGTCAGCATCACGACCGATAACGTTAGCCGCTTTTCCGCCTGTTACGCCGATACCGCCTACATTAAGTGGATTATCCCATTTAATTAATCCCTTGCCTGCCTGAGTTTCGGCAATAGGGATATTATATTTCGTTGCAAATTCAAGAAGTTCATTTTCAGCACCGCTGTATCTTACACCGCCGCCGCAAACAATAATAGGCTTTTTAGCCTCTTTAATAAGCTTTGTTGCACGTTCAAGCTGAGCGACAGATATAGGACGCCTGTCAAGATGCCATACTCTCTTTTGAAGGAAATGCTCAGGATAATCATAAGCCTCACCCTCAACATCCTGCGGCATAGCAAGGCAAACAGCGCCTGTATCGGCAGGGTCTGTAAGCACACGCATAGCGTTAATGCACGCTGTCATAAGCTGCTCAGGGCGAAGTATTCTGTCAAAATAATGGCAAACGCCCTTAAAAGCATCTGTTACCGTTCTGCCGTAGTTATCAAAAAATTCTGCCTGCTGCAAAACAGGGTCCGGCTGACGGCATGCAAAAGTATCGCCGGGCAAAACGAGAAGCGGTATTCTGTTAGCAGTTGCACAGCCACAGGCAGTTACCATATTGGTAGCGCCCGGGCCGATAGAAGATACGCAGGGAATAATTGCCTTTCTGTCCATTTGCTTTGCATAAGCGACAGCGGCAAGAGCCATATTCTGCTCATTTTTACCCTGATAAAATTTAAGATTATGACCGCCCTGCTCCAAAGCCTGACCAACGCCGACAACACAGCCGTGGCCGAAAATGCCAAACATACCGCTGACAAACTTTGTTTCAACACCGTCACATTCGATATACTGATTGTCGAGGAACTTAACAAGCGCCTGCGACATAGTAAGTCTTACTCTTTTCATAGATTATGCCTCAATTTCAGAAAGTTTAACAGGTCTGTGCTCAGCAACCGAAAGCTTAGCTGCAAGACCTAAACGAAGAGCCTCAAGACCGTCATAAACAGTAGTCTTAGTCGGCTTATCATTAATCACGCAGTCAATAAACTCTGTCATCTCGTCAGTAAACGACTGCATATATCTTTCAAGGAAGAAATATAACGGCTTATCGGTCATATTACCCGTTTCGTCAATAAATGAAACGTTGGTAGGAGTGTCATTTGCGGCACTTGCCTGACCCTTACTGCCGAACACTTCAAGCCTTTGGTCATATCCGTAAGCAGCTTTACGGCAGTTATCAATAACGCCGATTGCGCCGCTCTTAAACTTAAGAGCAACAAGAGCAGTATCAACATCGCCGGCTTCACCGATTGCCGGATCAACGGTAACTGCGGCATTGGCATAAACCTCTTCGACCTCACCGCCGATAAAGCGAGCCATATCGAAATCATGAACGGTCATATCAAGGAAGATACCGCCTGATACTTTAACGTAAGAGATTGGAGGCGGCTCCGGGTCACGTGAAGTGATTTTGATAGTCTGAAGTTCGCCTATTTTACCCTTGTTTTCAAGATTTTTAATTTCTGCAAAGTTATGGTCATAGCGGCGGTTAAAACCGATTTGGAGCTTAACTCCTGCCTCGTCAACAGCTTCAATAACCTTTTTGATTTTAGCAACTGTTAAATCAACAGGCTTTTCGCAGAAAATATTTTTACCTGCCTTAGCCGCTTCAACAGCGATATCTGCGTGCGTATCCGTTGATGAACAAATAAGTACCGCATTAATCTCAGGATTGTTTAAAATTTCGTGATAATCCTCATAATAATTAGGAATACCAAGTTCCTGTGCTACTTTCTTTGCGCCGTCAACATAAATATCCGAAATGGCAACAATTTCAGCCTGCGGAATATGGTATGTAATTGATTTTGCGTGTACCTGACCGATACGTCCCGCACCGATGATACCAACCTTAAGTTTTTCCATAAATTTACCTCGTAAAACTAAAAATTTTTTAAGAGTTTTCACTCTGCAACATTAAATATATCATATAATTTTGTATATTTCAACACTTATTATTCAACATAAGCTTATTTTTTTATTAAAATTGTTTAATTTATACAAATGTTAAAAAGTTTGCCAAACTGTTGCAAAGAAAGACAGAAATATGTATAATAGTTTTATGTGCAACAGTATAAAGGAGTAATATAAATAATGACGTTTACATACACACCACACGGCGTTTGCTCAAGGCAAATCGTTATTGACATTGACGAAAATACAAACACTATTAATTCAGTCAGCTTTACAGGCGGCTGCAACGGTAATCTGCAAGGCATAGCTGCGCTTGTTAAAGGCAAAAAGCCTGAGGAAATCATCTCTGCTTTAAAAGGAATTGATTGCAATTTCAAAGGCACATCCTGCCCTGACCAGCTTGCAAGAGCGCTTGAAGAGGTTGAGGAACAATTATAATTAGGAGAAGAATTTATGTTTAGGCTTGAAAGTAAAATTTTACAACGTGAATTTGTTGTTCATGAGGGAACGCTTTACGCCTCGCAAATAAGAAACGTTTTATCAGGTCAGGATTTCGTTCCTGACGGAAACAGCGTTGAATTTTTATTCCATTTTACAGATGGAAGTGAATTTTCTTCAAAAGGGCTTAAGGTTGCCGACAGTAAGCAGGAAAACGGAAAGCTTTCATTCAAATTCGAGGAAACGCAAGGCATTACCGTAACTATGACATTTTGGCCCGGCGATGACGGAAGCACGCTAAAAAAGCAGATAAGCTTTGTCCAAACCGGAGATAAAACGATTGATTATATTCTTCTTGAGCATATTGGAATTACAAATTCAAAGGCTCATTTCAGCGTTCCGACCGACATTAAAGGTCCTGAGCTTAACGGATATCTTTCCGCCCTCGGTCAACCGTTTTATATTGACACTCTTTTCTTCGGCTGTGAATTCCCCGGCACGCAAAACATTATACTTTACGGCATAGGTCAAGTTAAATATTATATCGGAAAGAAGATTAACGGAGAATACAAATGCCCGGTTACAGTAGTCGGCGGTGCAAAAAGCGACTTACTCGTTGACGTTCAAAAAGCATTTTACGACTATATTGAAAGCATTGCCGCACCGACAACTTTAAGGCTTCAATATAACAGCTGGTATGACTTTATGAAAGACATAACGGCAGACAATATTGAAAAGTCATTTTATGAAATTGAAAAGGGACTTTCTTCAAACGGCGTTGCTCCGCTTGACGCTTATGTTGTTGACGACGGCTGGGTTGATTATAAATCAGGCTTTTGGAGTTTTAACAAAAAGTTTCCTAACCAACTTTACGATATCACTCAGCTTACCGCTAATCTCGGCACTAAATTCGGCTTGTGGCTCGGTCCACGTGGCGGTTACGGCAGGCCTGATTTATTTGCAAAGAAAATGGAAAAGCGTGGTCTCGGAGCATATAATGCAGAGGCTAAGGACATTTGTGTAGCAGACAAAACATATATCAAAAACGTAACCGATTTCATTTTAAAATCGACTCAGGAATTTGATATTGATTATTGGAAATTTGACGGTTTTTGTCTTTCTCCTTGCAAAAATCCCAACCACAGCCATCCTGTCGGCGGGGAATATGATATGTATTTTGTCACCGAAATGTGGCACTGCTGGATTGAGGTTTTCAAAAAGATAAGAGAGCTTAGAAAAAAACACGGCAAAGGCCTTTGGATTAATATGACCTGCTACGTGAACCCATCGCCTTGGTGGCTTCAATATGTAAACAGCATTTGGCTTCAAAACAGTGCAGATATCGGTTTTGCCGATAATATTGAGCAACAGGCACAGGTGGATAAGGAAATTACATTCCGTGACGCAAGGTATTTTAATCTTCTCAACACACGTGCAATTCAAATGCCGCTAAAGCATATCTATAATCATGAGCCTATCTACGGTTCTTACGCCAAGGTAAGCTACACCGACGAGGAATTTGAAAAGTATATTTATTTTGACGTTGCAAGAGGCCAGGCGCTCAATGAACTTCATTTAAGCTACAATATGATGAACAAATCAAAGTGGCGCACGCTTGCCAAGGCAATTGAATGGCAAAAGAATAACTATGACATTTTGCAAAACGCAATGTTCATCGGCGGAAACCCTGAGGAAAACAATATTTACGGTTACTTTAGCTGGAATGATAACGGCGACGGAATAATTGCGTTGAGAAATCCGACAGACGAGAAAACGTCGCTTACCCTTACGCTCAACAAGCTTATGGGTTGTCCTGAAAGCTTAAAGGATGTCAAACGATACAATGTTTATAATCAATCAAATAAGGAAAGCTTTGACAGTTTTTCCTACGGCGACAAGATTGACTTGGCTCTTCAGCCGTTTGAAATTAAGATTTTCCAATTCGGCAGTGAGGATAAACGTTATCCTAATCGTGAGGCTGTTACGGATTTCACTGTTTCGTTTAACTACAAGGGTGAGGAAAATATTGAAATTGCCCATAATGACGACATTGACATTTCAATCGTTAAGGGATATGTAAACATAAAATGCGGAAGATGCCATCTTCGCTCAAACTCAATTGTAAGCGGCGGCACTCACAAAATTACAGTTGTAAGAGAAAAAAGCAAGGCGCTTAAACTTTATATTGACAGAAAGCTTGACGCTTCTGGCTATGATTCAAGAGCCAAGGCTAAAATCAACACAGTGATAGACAGCGACGCAGAAGATTTCAATGTGATTGAAAAAGCTACGCCTTACGACGAGATTATCACTCTCAAAAATATTCTCGCAGGCGTCGGCAAGAGGAAGTTATTTAAATGATTACAAAATGCAAAAAATGCGGCTGTGATGCACTGATTAAAAACGGCGAATGGTATGAGTGTCCCAAATGCGGCGCCATGATGTTTGATGTTAGCGATTTTATAGGAGAGAAAAGTCCTACAAAAATGCTTCAAATGCTTGACGAAGAAAACGTGACAATCAAGGAGCAATCACGGCAACCGGACGCTATAAACATCATTTTCAAGAAAAATGATGATACCGAAAGCGTTGCAGACAGCAAAAAGCCTAAAAAGGAAAAGAACAAAAATAAAAAAAGCAAAAAGAATAATACCGCAAAAAATGACGAAGAAAAACAAAAGAAGTCAAAACTGAGGGAAGCAATTTCTTTTATGACTCCTATTGTTGTTGCGCTTATCATTGCCATATTCTTAAAAACCTGCATTTTTGCAAATATTGTTATCCCGACAGGCTCAATGCTCAACACTATTCAAGAGGGCGACAGGATAATTGCAAGCCGTTTGGCATATATCAATGACGAACCGCAAAGGTATGATATTATTATTTTCAAATATCCGGATGATGAAACACAGTTTTTTGCAAAGCGGATTATCGCTCTTCCGGGTGAAACTATCGAGATAAAGAACGGAATTGTTTATATTACAGACAGAAACGGTAACGAAAGCACAGCAAGAACGGATTTCATCACTAACTGTATTCCGACAGGCAATTTCGGCCCGTATACAGTACCGCTCGGCAGTTATTTTGTTATGGGAGATAACAGAAATGACAGTTGGGATTCAAGGTATTGGGATAACAAAACAGTTAAAAAAGAAAAAATCATAGGAAAAGTCAAATTCAGATATTTTCCAAATCCGGGCAAAATTGAATAATTATATAAGCACATTAACTACTGCCACGTAAATTTAAAAAGGGGTAAATTTATGGACAAGAATTTTTATGTACCTAAAAAGGAATGGATGACCTACTGCATAGGCGCTCTCGGTCAAGGTATGATTTATGCCATCATGAGCTCATACATTTCCGACTTTTACTTAAATGTACTTAAGGTAACTCCGATTTTCGTATTACTTCTTATGCTTTTAGCGAGAATTTGGGATGCTATCAATGATCCTATTATGGGCTACATAATGGACAGAGCAAATCCGAAAAAGGGTAAGATGAAGCCGTATATTCTTTATACGCCTATTCCTGTTGCAATATTAACGCTTTTGCTTTTCTATGCGCCTAATTTAAGCGACAGTAAAAAAATGATTTATGCCGCAATTACATATATTGCTTGGGGTATGATTTATACAGCGTCCGATGTTCCGTTTTGGAGTCTGCCAAACGCATTAACGCCTAATGCAGACGAGCGTGGTTCTATAATTTCCAAAGCAAGAACGGCTAACGGAGTCGGCTCGGCGGTGCCTATGGCTATATTTATGATTTTGGGTTTCGTTCTTCCCAACTTCAATTTATCGGGAACGGAGCTTGAAAAAACAAAATATACAGTTATGGCGCTTGTAAGTTCAATTATAGGCAATCTTCTTTTCGTCAGTGTATATTTTAAAACTAAGGAAAGAGTTGTTATTCCAAACCCGCCTAAAAGGGATAAAAACGAACCGTCTGCGCTCAAGCTTATACTCACCTGCAAGCCGTTAATGCTTACCGCACTTATGGGCATCTTAGCAGCGGCAAGATATATGTATCAGGCAGGCGCAGTTCACGTTGCAAGATATTCATTTTATATCGGAAAAGACTTAACGGGTTTAAGCACGGCTGAGGTTGAAAGTGCGCTTCAATCAAATATTTCTACGGTTTCAACCGTATTCAGCGTTGCCTCGGCAGTAGGAATGATGGGCACAATGCTCGCCGTCACTCCGCTTCTCAAAAAATTTGATTATAAGCAAATAATTATCGGCTCATCACTTATCGGTGCGGCAGGCAGTTTTGCAATGTGGTTTATAGGATATAATCATTTCTGGGCTTGCGTGCCTTGCCTAATTCTTTCAACTATTCCCTGCGGTGCAATCAACGTTTGTGTTTCCGCTATGATTGGTGACTGCCTTGATTATATGGAATGGAAAACGGGCAGAAGGCTTACGGGAATGGGCTCGGCAGTTTCCAGCTTTGTAAACAAATTCGGCAATGCAATAAGCACGTCATTTATTATATTAATGTATATAATAGTAGACTTCGATATTTCAGCTATCAATTCAAACGTAACTGCCAATCCGCTTGAAATGGCACATTCGGTAAGGCAGGGAATGTTCAGCATAGTATCGCTTATTCCTGCTATTTCTCTTCTCGTTTGCATCATTCCTATGTTTTTCTACAACCTTACAGGCGATTTTAAAGACAAAATCGAAAGCGAACTTGCACAGCAAAGAGAAGCAAAAGGAATAACTATTTCAAAGTAAAAAGGTTAAAGGAGAAAAGATATGCCTTTTATCAATGTAATGACCAACAGTGAAATTAAAGACAAAAATGCACTCAAGAGTGAACTCGGAAATGCCATAACGGCTATCCCCGGCAAAAGCGAGGCTTGGCTCATGGTTAAGCTTGAGGATAAGGCGGATATGTATTTCAAAGGCAGTGACGAGCCGTGCGCTATGTTTGAAATTGCAATTTTCGGCTCGGCAGAAAAGTCAGCTTATGAGGATTTGACAAAGCGTATCTGTTCACTCAGCGAAAAATATTTGTCGGTTAAAAGTGAGAGAACCTATGTTAAATATAACGAGATAGACAAATGGGGATACGATAATTTTAATTTTTAATATTGCTTAGACTTTGAGAAAGCGAGATAAATTTCGTTTTATACACGAAACGGTTTAGCCGCTTTGTCGACAATCTAAAAGGACTGCCGTAGCTACTCGGCAGTCCTTTTTTTATGTTCACCGTCTGTTTGAATTATAAAAGGAGTTTAAGATAAGCATATTATTGCTCAAGGGTTTTGGGTTTAATTTGGGTAAAACATAATTAAACAGACAGGTAAAACCTATTAAATTATTTCAAAAGCGATTGTGCTTTTTCTTTTGAAAGATACTTAGTTACATAAGTATTGTTTTTAAATTTCACAAGGACAACATAGCCGTCCTTTTTGCAAAGCGAGTAAATTGACGATTGGTTAAATATTTCCTGCGCTTTTTGACTGTCGGTAATTTTCTTACCGTTATAAGTTTTAAGCACATCTGCCTCTTTAAGCTCGCTGCCTTGATATTCATAATAGCTTTCAGGTGTTGCCGTATCGCTTTCAAAGGTGGAAAGCGCAGTAAGCGACAACTCGCTTGAAAGCCTTGTTTCAAGAGCAGTAACGGTTACATACTCTATCTCACCGGACTTTGACAAATCGGTAAGCGCCGTAAACTTATTAATAGATTTAAGATAATTAACGGTGTTAACCATATCGTCCCAAATATAATATGTGACGTCATTCATATAATCTATATTATCATAATTTTTAACGCTGTCATCATACGAAAAATTGATTGCGCCCAAAGGAGTCTTGCCGCCGGTTAAAAGCTTTTTGTAACCTACTTTTTCAATATCTTTCAGTATTGCATCACGAAGTGCCGGCGTATTTTCAATCTTAGTTTTGGTGACGGCATCGTTTGAAACTACATATGCAACACCGAAAGTAAGTGCATTTTTCACATTATTCTCATTTGCAAAATAAGCGAAGTAAGATTGGGATTCATCTTCAGAATTAAAGGTGCCGCTTGATTTTTCATCGGCTTTCTTTGATGACATTAAGAATTCAAGTTCTTTTTGATATTCGCTGCTTTGAGTTAATTCGATAATATCAAGTGAAACGTCACTGTTTGTGCAAGTGTATTCACGATTTACAGTCTTTCCGTTTTTGAGTAAATACTTTATTTTAACGGTAACATACGGCTCATTTCTTTTGGCAATTCTGTTTTTAAAAGAATATTTCTGTATTTTCTCAATTTTATCTATTGAGTCTTTTGTATTGAATTTACCGAGATATGCGCCCGAAGGCTCATACGTGCCGTAATAAAGCTGGTCAGTACCTGCTGAAAGTGAACCGTCATTAAAATGATTGGTTGACATAACACCCGAAGCGTCTATATATTCACTGTTTATTGTTGCATAGTCAATATCCTTAATATCGGGGCAATATGTTGAATAGCCGAAGCCGCCTGAAATACAAATAACACTTATAACCAAAACGGCAATTGATGACACGCCTACCGGAATTACAAGCTTAATTCCATGCCTGATTTTTCTGCGTGAAATCGACATAAATACGAAATAAGCAATAATGCCGCAAATTAAGCCAACAAAAATATCAAGCACGCTTGACTGAATAACATCAAAATCAGACAATAACGGCATAAAGAACGTTGCAACAAGCACCGAAAATTCAAGGCTTACAAAAACCGTTGCAAAAAGGTTCGAAGAATGAAGTGCTGTATTTTCAAGCTTACGTTTATTAAGAAGCTTATTAGAAATAAATATAAACAATATCGATAATACAAGCCAGATAAGAATAGGTAAAATATAATTCATTCCCGCTTTTTCAAATCCGACATTTCCGCTTGCATTATCATAATAAAAATCGTTAACTACTCCGCCATTGCTTGCAGTGCTTCTCAAACAATTGAAATACATATTATTGCGAACATTATTTGAACCGAGCGCCGTACCGAAAATAAGCGGATTAATCACCGAAAGCTTAGACCAAAGCGTATCTACCGTCACCGTCAAAGACGAACTTCCAAGCGGCATATAGTCAACCGTGGCGGTTTGTGAATATCCCCTAAGGAAATTTTGGAAAAGCCATTCTATCGAAACAATGTAAAGCATTGGTGACCAAATAAGACCGGCGCCGAAGAAAAGGCTTTCGGTCACAGTATAACAAGCCATCATTGCAATACTCATAAGCGAAAATCCTGCAAGCATATACGTAAAATGCTCTAAAAACAGGAAAAATCCTTGATGAATAATAAAATCTGCATGGCCTAAATATCTTATATTAACTATAATATCAATCATTAGCGGCACAGCCGACGTTAAAATCATTATAATAATCGACGAGAGCGCTCTGTTTTTAAAATATGTCTTTCTGTCAATTCCGCACGAGAAAAAGAAATTAACATTGCTTTTCCTCATAATCGGAAAGAATATGCAAAATGCAAAAAGCACACCGATTATTACCGCATAAACTCCATAAAACACAAAATTGCTTGTTGTGTTGCCGAAAAGAGCGCAAGCAAGTTGCTTTCTTATTGAAGCTATATTTTCTGCTCTTAAGCTAAGCGAATAAGTGCCTGCAGATGAAATTGTTGCTACAGGAATAATAATAAAATATATAACCGAGAATAGAAGTGAAACAATGCCCGGAGCAATCAATCTAACAAACGAACGCTTAAAATCATATCTTGCCGAATGCTTATCAACAGAAGATTTTGGAGATGTCATAATTCTTGTCCTCCATTTCATTCAAAAATACCTCTTCAAGAGAAAGAGTAACGCTGTCCATGTGAACAGGACAAAGGCAAGCAAGCGCTCCGTTGTCAAAGCTTGACGGCACAATAATTGTTGCAAGTTTATTATCAATAGTAATACCCTTATTTTCAATCCCGTCAAAAATTGATTTATCAATATCCCTATCAAAAATAAGGCGATATTTAACATAAGCCGAGCTTGCGTCATCAACAGAAACATTCATTGCAAGTTTTTTGCCATTAATGAGTGCAACATGGTCGCACAAATCGGCAATTTCCTGCAAATTATGACTGCTCATAATCATAGAACAGCCTGTTTCAGCCATATATTCAATAAAAATTTTCTTGCAAAGATTTCTTTTAAGCGGGTCAATTCCGTCAAAAACCTCGTCAAGAAGCATATATTTAGGCATTGTAGACATAGCCAAAACCACTTCAGCCTGCCTTTGCATGCCCTTAGAAAAAGAGCCTATATTCTTTTTAGGGTCAAGACCCATAGCCTCTGTCATATTTTTAAACACTTTTGAATTAAAATTAGGAAAATAGCCTTTATAAATTTTCCCCATTTTTTGAAGGCTTGCACCCTTTACAAAGTAAACTTCATCGGGCACATAAAGAAGAGAGGAACGCACTTTGCCGTTATCATAAACATTTTGCGAGTCAAAAAGCACCTCGCCGCTTTCCGGCTTAAGTATTCCTGCCGCCGTTTTTAAAAGTGTGGTTTTGCCTGCGCCGTTATAGCCGACAAGACCGTAAATCGACGATTCCTCAACTTTGAAGCTTATATCCTCAACGGCAACATAATTACCGTATTTTTTAGTCACATTTTTAATTTCAATCATTGCTGTTATCCTCCGAGTATATTTCATCGATTAGAGAGACAACCTCATTCTTGCTGACGCCTTTAGCTTTGCAGGAGGACAAAACAAGCTTTGCATCCTCAAGTGCGGAAGCTTTGATTTTTGCATTTCCTATCGGGTTTTCACTTACAAACATTCCCCTGCCCTGAGCCGAATATGTAATTCCGTCATGCTCAAGTTCACCGAACGCACGCTTAATCGTATTAACATTAATATTAAGCTCATTTGATAAATTCCTTATCGACGGCAGCTTATCGCCCGGCTTATAAACACCTGTATTAATCAGCATTATTACCTGCTCTTTTATCTGCTCATATATCGGCACACGGGAATGATAATCTATAAAAAGCACGTTTGCCCCTCCTTTTTTTCAAAATAGCTGCATCATACAACTGTGATATCCAAGATATCACAGTTGAACTATATCACAGTTTTCACCGCTTGTCAATAGAATTTTTCAAAAAAATCAAGCACATTGAGAAAAACTCAACGTGCTTAATAAAAATAATTATATAATTTTAAAATGTTCTTTCAATGACAGTGAATTTTGTGCAGATATCAACAAGCCTTTCGCCGTCAATTTCATAATTCATAACGTCATCAAGAGTTTTTAAGGAAATGTCCTTGCTTGTATCAGTGCCTGTTAAGCCGAAAAACCACGTATTATCATTTTGCCTAAAAATGCAGTATTCGTGACCTTTCCATTCAAAGCTTAATTCGCACCCTCTGCCGATTACAGATTCAAATTCCTCTTTACTTTTAAAATCGCCGTTGTAATCATTATTCATTTTGTTCAGCCCTGTTTTAAATATTTCTCCAATTGATTTCCGCTTTTGTAATTATATCCTTTAAGTAAATATCTGAATTTAATTTTGAATTTAACAATTCATCAACCGACTTAAAATGGACTTCAGTTTCCGGTCTGTTTGCCTCGCATATAGAAAAATCACTCATAGTATTGTTCTCGTATTCTATCGAATATTCAACATTATTCCATTTTATAACAATTTCTCTGCCGTGAATTAAACTTTCCTTAAATTCGTTTACATCCTTGTATTGGGGGTATTCAAGAATATGGTCGTTTTTAGTATACATTTTAAATTCTCCTAATAAGTCAGGATTTTTGCTTTTTTAACGGTTTATTTATAAAACTAAAATGTTCTTTCAATGACAGTGAATTTTGTGCAGATATCAACAAGCCTTTCGCCGTCAATTTCACAGTTCATAAGTTCTTCTATTGTATTTACTATAACTTCCGTGTCATCTGTCACATTGAAAAACCACCAGCGTTTTCCGTCCATAGAACATATTTCGTACGATTTGTCTTTCCATTCAAAAACAATTTCTGAATGACGCTCTACGGAATCGTAGAATTCTTCCTTGCTTTTGTAATCTCCGTCATAATCATTATTCACATAATCATTATTCATTTTGCTCACTCCTGTAATTTTAAAATATTTAAATTCGGGGGCCTCTTCACCAAAGTAATTAATTTCATCACCCCACTTAGGCTTTCCATTCTCCTGCCAACCGATAATATTATCATGCGGATTAGAATGGGTTTTTGAATTGCCATGATCGGTATATTGGCGTTCTTTTGTAGCCCTACCGTCACGTCCTATTTTTGTTTCAACCCAATAGCCACCTTTTTTAGTTGAAATAAAAGTTCTTTTGATTTCTCCCGGTTTGCCTAAAAATCTTTCTGATTCTTTGTCTTTCGGAGCCCAAGTCTGTTCCGGTTCAGGATTGCCGGAGCTTTGTCCGCTTGCAGAGCCACCACCTTTTCTATATGTATTATCAACATAACCATAAAAGGTTTTGATATATAAATCGCTGTTTGATTTTTGCAAATTATTCGTTTTAGCATAATCCACTTCGATTATATCGCCCTTCATTTCGTCAAAAGGCTTGCCATAGCAAATAATTTTACTCGGCTTAATTCTGCTTAACATTTCATTATAGCCGAGCATAAAATGCGATTTTTGCTTTTTAACTCCTATTGTCGAAACGGCAACTATACTGCCCTTTTCAATTCCGTCAAAGCAGAAATTAAAACTTGTCAAATCGCCCCTCGTCAAAACATATTACGTGATTAAAGCATAACGCAAGCGTTTGCTGACAATCACTCCATATGTTTCTCCTCTCACGGCAAGTACAAGTATCTTGCCGTGTATTCTGAATTAACTTTATCATAACCGATTAGGCTTACATCTTCAAGACTGATTTCTTGTTTTTTTACAAGTGGAAGCTTGAACATATATTCGCTTTTGACAAGCTATGGTCTGTTTTTTTGTACTATCTGTTTTGTATACGCAAAAGTGAATAATTTAAAAATAAGGATATCATTTGGGGCAAACCGCATGATATCCTTATTTAATATCAATATCCTAAATTTTCATTAACGATAATGAGCTTGATTCTGTCCTTATGGCGCTGTTTTGCGGAAACGACATAATTACAGCAAATCCTGTTATCGCCGCCGCAGCCGTCGCAAAGGTACGGATTTTCCTTAGAAAGAGAGATACATTTGCCTGTTTTGTTACAAGGGGTTTTGACGTCAAGGCGCTGAGTGTTCATAGGAGCGCAAACGGTTTTAACCCTATAAATCGCCTCGTCAATATCCTTAACAATTTTATTTACGCCGACAATCATAATAACCTGACGTGGACCGTAAACAATGCAGGCAACACGGTTTGAATTACCGTCAACATTATAAAGCTCGCCGTTTTCCGTAACTGCATTAGATGAAGTAAAAAACGTGTCGCAGCCGAAAGTCTTAATATATGACTGCCTAAGCTCCTCGCCCTGCAAACCCGTGCGGTCGATAAAATCATAATCGCCGTTTTGCATAAGTGCCTTAACTCCCGTTTCATCAAGAGTGACAGAGCCGCCGCACGAAACACTTTCGCCGTTATTAATTAACGTTTTTACAAGAGGGACAACCTCGTCTTTATTTTCGACGAAATAAGGCTTTATTCCGTTTTTCTCAAGATTTTGCATAGTTTTTTGAATATCCATAATTTATTACTCCTTTTCAATTAAGCCGTAATTTATCTTAGCCATAAGTATTCTTGTGACTGAATCTTCAATTTGAGAAAGCTTAATTCTGCCGTCTTTGACAGCTTTAACAATTGCACGAAGCTGAACACCTACATCGGTTGCGCAAAGCATATCGTTACCTGCCATAACCGCCCTTACAGCGACCTCGCCTTTATCGCCGCCGACATAATCACGAACGCCGCTCATACCAAGACCGTCGCAAAGAATTATGCCGTCATAGCCCATATCCTTACGAATATAATTATGTAGCTTTTTGGAAAGAGAGGCAGGAACACCCTCGTCATAATCGTCAATCACGTTATGGCTCACCATTAAAAACGGCACACCTGCATCAATGCCTGCCTTAAAAGGCTTTAAGTCCCTTTTTTCAAAGCTTTCCCAGCTTCTATTATCAACGCTCATACCCGTATGAGTATTTGTATTATTGCCATAGCCCGGAAAATGCTTAACACAGCTTAAAAAGTTATTTTCATTCATAGTGCTGACTGTTTTTGATACATATTCGCTCACGCTGTCAGCATCAGTTGAAAAAGCACGGGAATAAATATAGTTGCTCCTTGAATAAGGCACATCGGCAACAGGGGCTAAAACAGTGTTGATACCAAGGTCAAGCATAAACTCGCTTTTATCCTCAGCGTCATCAACAACCGCCTGCCAGCCGCCTTTTTGATAATTTGTAATTCCCGAATGAAACGGCTCACTTCGATATTGGCTATACTGCGAAACACGATTAACTCCGCCGCCCTCCTCGTCAACTGCCATAAATGCCGGAATTTTAGCCGCAGACTGATAATCGTTTATGTCACTTCTTGTTTTGGCAGGAGTGGAATTTTCAAAATTGCGAGAGAAAAGGATATATCCTCCGAACTGCCACCTTGCCATCATTCTTGTGGGGTCCTCCTCTTTAGGAATATAGTAGAGAAGCATTTGACCTACCTTTTCATAAAGAGTCATATTTTTAATCATTTCCCTCGCCTGAGCCTCGACAGGGTCGGAATATGTTTTTTCCGCTTTTGTTGTACTCTCGCTGACAGTTTGAGCAGTTGAAGCGGTTTTTTCATTTCCCGTTTTCGCATTGTTAACAAGCGTCACATCAAACACAATTGCACCTATCAAAACAATTGCCAAAATCAGAATGATTATTTTAACAGATTTTTTCATTTGTCATACTTCCCAATATTTTCGATCAAGAGCACGAAACTGAAGTGCCTCTGCGATATGCTCAAGCTTGATTTCCTCGCTGTCTGCCAAATCAGCAATAGTCCTTGCAAGGCGCAAAACCTTATCGTAAGCACGTGCGCTCATTGAAAAATTATCAAAGCTTTCATGCAAAAGTTCGTCAGCTTCCTCGCTTAACACGCAACATTCCTTAGTCATTTTAGGAGTCATTTTTGCATTGCAGGTAATTCCCGTTCCCGCAAATCGCTTTTGCTGAATAGCCCTCGCTTTATCAACACGCTTTTTGATATCACTGCTCTTTTCACCCTCGTTGTTATCCGAAAGTTCATTATATTCAACCGGCGCAACTTCAACATGAATATCAATCCTGTCAAGAAGCGGACCGGAAACCTTGTCCTGATATCTCTTTTTAGCGGCAGGAGAGCAAGTACACTGCCTTGTGGGGTGACCGAAATAGCCGCACGGACACGGATTCATTGCTGCAACAAGCATTATACTTGACGGATAAGTAAAAGTGCCTGCTGCCCTTGCAACAGTAACCACTCCGTCCTCAAGAGGTTGACGAAGCGACTCTTTCGCCCTTCTGTCAAACTCCGGAAATTCGTCCATAAACATAACGCCGTTATGAGCAAGGCTTATTTCCCCCGGTTTTGGGTTTGCACCGCCGCCCGTAAGCGCTTGGGCAGACACGGTATGATGTGGAGAACGAAACGGTCTTTTGGTTACAAGCGACTTGCCCGACGGAATTTTGCCCGCAATTGAATAAACCTTTGACGTTTCAAGCCTTTCCTCAAAAGTCATATCCGGCAAAATGGTGGGAAGTCTTTTTGCAAGCATAGACTTGCCTGAACCGGGAGGACCGATAAGCAGGCAATTATGACCGCCTGCCGCCGCAATCTCAAGTGCTCTTTTGGCTTGGTCCTGACCCTTAACGTCGCTGAAATCAACATTGTATTTAGTTTCTTCTTCGGCGTCAAAGTCATATTTAACGCTTTCAATAACCTTTTCACCTTTAATATGAGCGAGAACGTCCATAACATTTTTAGCAGGCAAAACGTCTACCCCGTCAACAACGCTTCCCTCATACGCATTTTGAAAAGGCACAAAAACTTTTTTAATATTATATTCCTTTGCAGCCATAATCATAGGCAAAATACCGCTTGCTTTGCGAATTTCACCGTCAAGAGAAAGTTCACCCAAAAATGCATAATCGTCGATATTTTCTTTAATTTGCTCGCTTGATTTCAGTATAGCGATAAACACGGGCAAATCAAAAATCGCACCCTCTTTTTTAATATCGGCAGGCGCAATATTAACAGTTATTCTTGAAACGGGAAAATTAAGTTTGCAATTTTTAATTGACGACCTTACTCTTTCCCTGCTTTCCTTAACGGCGGTATCAGGCAAACCGACAACGTCAAAGCGTGGAAGCCCACCGCTGATATCACATTCAACAGTAACATTGAACGCTTCGATACCCGATATGCCTAAGCTTTTGACTTTTGAATACATTTTTCATCACCATTTGTAATTATAACATTTAATAAGAATATTGACAATATATTTTATAAAGGTTAAAATATAAATATAAATTATATAAGGGCGTGTTTTTAATGGAAAACAAAAATATAAATAGGATTTATGACCTTTGGCTTGAAAAGGCAACTGCTGACCCTGATTTAAAAAAAGAATTGCTTTCAATTAAGGGCAAGGACGAAGAAATTTTAGACAGATTTTATCGCAGTCTTGAATTTGGAACTGCAGGACTGCGAGGCGTTATCGGCGCAGGCACTAATAGAATGAATTATTACACCGTAGGCAGAGCGACGCAGGGACTTGCTGATTTTCTTAACAAGCATTTTGAAAATCCGTCAATCGCTATCGGCTACGATTCACGTATCAAATCGGATTATTTTTCGATTGAAGCGGCAAAAACTCTTGCCGCAAACGGCATTAAGGTTTATCTTTACGAGGAACTTGAACCTACGCCTTGCCTTTCATTTGCAATCAGGCATTTTAAAACCTCAAGCGGTATTATTCTCACTGCTTCTCACAACCCGGCAAAATATAACGGCTACAAATGCTACAATGAAAACGGATATCAAATGACCGACGAGGAAGCAAGCGAAACCTATGATTTTATCCAAAAGGTTGACTACTTCACCGGCATTAAAACTATGGACTTTGATGAGGCTAAGCAAAAAGGTCTTATTGAATATATGGGTCAGGATGTTATTGATTTATTCCTTGACGAGGTAATCAAGCAATGCGTTAATTTCGGAATTTGTGAAAAAGCCGACCTCAATGTTATTTACACACCGTTAAACGGCACGGGCAATAAGCCGGTAAGAAAAATTCTTGACAGAATAGGAGTTAAAAAGGTTACTGTTGTTTCTGAGCAGGAAAATCCCGATGGCAACTTCCCGACCTGTCCATTTCCTAATCCGGAAATTAAGCAAGCGTTTGAATGTGCGCTCAAGCTTGCAGAAAGCGTTAAGCCTGATTTACTCCTTGCAACAGACCCCGATTGTGACAGAGTAGGCATTGCAGTCAACAACGGCAAGGGCGATTTTCAGCTTATGACGGGTAACGAAGTCGGCGCAATGCTTCTCAATTACCTTTTATCGCAGAAAAAGGCACAAGGTACTCTTTCTGAAAGTTCAATTGCAGTTAAGTCCTTTGTATCAACTGACCTTGCAGAAGTTATTGCAAAAAAATATAACTGCACATTTAAAAATCTTCTCACAGGCTTTAAATATATCGGCGAGCTTATTACCGAGCTTGAAAAGCAGGGCAAGGCAAGCGATTTTGTAATGGGCTTTGAGGAGTCCTACGGCTATCTCGCAGGCACTCACGCAAGGGATAAGGACGCCGTAGTTGCTTCTATGCTCATCTGCGAAATGGCAGCATACTATAAATCTCAGGGTAAAACTCTTATTGACGTTATGAACGGTCTTTATGACGAGTTTGGCTACTATTGCAATACCGTTCAAAGCTACACCTTTGAGGGTGCGGCAGGAATGGAAAAGATGGCGGCTATTATGGACGGCTTAAGAGATAACAAGCCTTCATCATTTGCAGGATATGAGGTCACTAAAATTGACGATTACAAAACCTCGAAATCAACAATTGTCAAAACAGGAGAGGAAAGTGAAATCACTCTTCCTAAATCAAACGTTCTTGCATACACGCTTACAAACGGTAACAAGGTAATCGTTCGTCCGTCAGGCACAGAGCCTAAAATTAAGGCATACATTACCGCTATCGGTCAGAGTGAGGAAAATGCAAAAGAAATTGCTCAAAAGCTTCTTGACGATGCAAACGAGCTTATGAAATAAGGAGATATAAACAATGCAACAAAAATGGGTTAAGGTAACCGCAGTAATTTTAGCGGCTCTTATGGCTGTCAGCGGACTCGGCGTAGGCCTCGTAGCGTTGATTAAATAATTTTTTTACAGTAATGCGACCGATGGAGGATGTCATTTTATGTACGAAAAAATGAATAAACTTGTAAGAGATAATATACCTAACATAATAGAGCAAAAAGGAGATAAACCGGATTTTGTAATTCTTGATTCCTTTGATTACTATAATGAATTAAAGAAAAAGCTTTCGGAAGAATTAACTGAATTTAATGAATCCGATGATATCTTGGAATTATGCGACCTTGTTGAGGTAATAAGCGCTATTTTAGATTATAGGAACATTAACGGCAAAGAATTTGAAGAAATGCGTTCTAAGAAAAGCGAAACCAACGGCAAGTTTAAGGACAAAATATTTCTTAACGGTGTTCATCGAATGTCATAGCTATACAAAATATTAATTAAAAGGATTCCACTTTTATTAAGTTATATATTAATAATTCTGTCAAGTTAATTTTTAATCGGTACAAAATAACAAAAAATGGCTGTTCAAATGAACAGTCATTTTTTTATCTTAATTCGTTTTTCCACACATCACAAAGCCTATCAAGTGACCATTGCGCATTGGCAGGGCTTGTTGACGGCAGGCAGGTAGCTTTAATATTAAATTTAGGCTCAATATATTTTTTATAAAGCGAATCCGCCTTTTTACCGTTAGTGATAATTTTTTCAATATTTGCCGTTTTGAGAATTTTTGAAATATCGTTAGGCACAACATTTTTTATTGACGAATCGGACGAGCCGACGATATCGCACGAATGAATAACATCCCAAAGGGCAATGCCGTTTGAAAGTAGAAGTGCTTTCTTTTCTTCTATACTTTGCGGAGTGTGAGTATCAAAGGCATTTGCTATCACTTTCCAAAATCTGTTTTGAGGGTGGCCGTAGAAAAAACCCTCCTCTCTTGACTTAACACTCGGAAAAGAGCCTAAAACAAGAATTTTTGAATTTTCGTCGAAAACCGGAGCAATGGTATGAAGCGTCATCAGCTTTTCTCCCCGCCAAGCTCGGCAGTAAGCTCCAAAATAAGATTTGAAACATAACTGCTTGAAAATTCATCGGAGTAAACATACAATCCTTCAACAAGAAAACGTTTCAAATTAATAAAATCCTTAAATATATTTTCATCATTGATTGAGCAAAGCCATTCGCCCATAAAGCTTTCATCGTTTTCCTTATTACCCTGCCTGATGCCGCAGATAGTAACAACACCGATTTTTTCAACCTGCACGTCATAGGAATTATATTCAAATTTAGTAGGATTTAAAATATATGTGTTATATTTGCCGTGCTTTTCGATATTTTCTTTAATGCATTTAAGAAGCTTAACTCTGCCATTAATATCAATCGGTTTAAGATATGTTCTCGGAATTTCATAAATAATTCCGTCCTTAACAAATCTGTTAAGTGACTCAACAGTCAAGAAATTTGAAAACTTGGAATAATCAAGATTATAGTGGTTTAAAACAGCCTGAATTAAAAGTTCCCTATTAGGCAAATTTTGGGCAGCATTATCGGAAAGAACATCATAATCAAGGCACGGGGTAACACAAAAATCGGGTGTAAACGAAAGCTCCGAGGTGCTGTCGTGCATAGTCGTAAGCGTTCTCATAAGCTCAACGGCATTTGAAAAAGAAACAATTACTTTCTCGCCCTTTTCATAAAGGCTCATAAACTTTCCTGTATAAACCTTAATAATATTTTCGTCATCAATGAACACCCCGTTATTAAATTCGGGGTCAAACATCATCATTGCTTTGTCAGTCAAAATGAAATAAGGAAAAAAATCATTATCTTCTATCGATTTAATTTCAACATTTTTAATAACCGAAAAACCTGTGTACCCAAGCTCGGCAAAATCGCAAACGGTAAAATATGTATTAAGATTATGATTTGATGTGCCGCCGTCGGTCATAAAAATATGCTTATAATCTATATTTTTATACTTGTCCTCTTTCATAAAATGATAAAGAACGTCAACTGCTTGTTCACTTTCCGCCGTAATATTGGTATAAATAAACGATATTTCCTCTCTTTTTGCAAGAATTTTAAAAAGAGCCGAGAGCAAATTTTCTTTTCCGATATATATTTGTCTGTCATCATCAAAATCAATAGGAATAAAACATTCAGTTCTTCTGACCTTTCTTGAAAGGCGCTCAAGCATATATTCAATTCTCTCAATTTGCTCAGGCGTATAATCCCTGAGCCTATAAAGCGAAGTCAAATTTTCATTTTGAGATTCGCTCAAAATATTAGATTCAATAATATTTTTAAACTTTGCCTCGCTAAGTTCCTTTCTTCCCGAAAGAACGTTACTCAACCATGCTCTGTCTATATTGCATTTATTTGCAAATTCATTAATTGAATATCCGTTTTTCTTTATATATTCACGCAAAGTTTCCCTAAAACTTACCACAATACCCCTCCGAACAAATACACGTTACAAAATATAATTATACTCCTAAATTGAACTATTTTCAAGACAATATATTATTAATCATACAAAAGTCTAAATAAACTGTTTTTCAACAATTTCATTATGATATGTATGTTTTTCTTGATAAAATTCGTCATTTTTCGTAACAAAAGCATTTTCAATACATAATGTTTTATGCTATAATTATATCAGCTTGAATTATGAGAAGAGATGATATTTTGATAAATATACTTATTTGTGACGATGAAAAAAATTTCAGAGAAATACTTGAAAACAAAATAATAAAAATATTAGAAAACGAGTTTGCGACAGAATACAAAATAAAATGTTGCAACAGTATAAGCGAACTTGAAATGCAATTAAAGGCGCAATCGTATGACATAGTTTTTCTTGACATAATGGTTAATGAGCAAAATTCAATTGATTGGCTGATTGAAAAGAAAGCAAAGCTTCGCCGCACGCAATTCGTTGTTATGACGGCTTTTCCTATCGAAAGCTACAGAATTTCTGAAACAGATAGTTGCTATTTTCTAATCAAATCAAAAATGACAGATGTTCAGCTTTCAAGCGCAATAAAAAAAGCGCTAAGCAATATTTTTCAAAATCAAAGTACGAAAAAAATCATCAAAAGCGGTGGGCAAAATTACACGATAAACATTGATGAAATAACATATATTGAAACATTTAATAACGTTATTGTTATACATATTATCACCGCAGAGGAATACACTGTTTACTCATCATTAAAATCATTTTCAAAAGAGCTTTCCCCGGCCTTTTTACGTTGCCACAAAAGTTTTATGGTTAATATGAATTATGTTTTGCGGTATGAAGCATACAAGTTCACGTTAAAAGATATGAGCGAAGTACCCATTTCGCCTAAAACATATTTCAAAGTTGTTGACGAATACAGAAATTATCTTTTAAACTTGTAGCATTATCGAAAAGAGGTATAAAAAATTATGAATGAGGTTTCAACTGTTGATTTTTTTCCGCTTGCATGGGTAATACATTTTGCAAGAGCGCTTATGACATTTAACGTTATCAACGCTATGAATAAAAAGAAATTCAGTATGCCAAAAACCTTTTTTGTTTTCATCAGTGTTTGTATGGTATATTCATACTTAACTCTTCAGTTAAACGACAAATCGGAAAAGGTTGAGTATGCATGCTTAATTATTTATTTTGTTATTCAATTTGCTCTTGTTTCATTTTTATATAAAAGTAAGCTTTATTTAAAATTGATGTCTATAGCGTTTTCGTTTTTAACCATGACGCTTTCAACTAATTTGTATTTTTCATCATTAAGCTATTTATTCGGCGATGATTATACGGCTTCATTTGCAAACAGTTTAAGTGTGCTTTCACTTTTTACAGTTTCGCTTTTTATGGTTATTTTTTCATTTTTCGTTGTATTTTTGATTGAACTTGCAAAAAAGAAACTTAATAAAAGCTTAAATCACAATATTAAATATATCTATTTTTATCTTTTTCCTTTAACTCATTTTATCGGATTCCAGCTTATTTATGTCAGCCAGCAGCTTTTTATTAAGGAAAACAACTATTATCCAGAAAGAGTTTCGCTCATAGCCTGCATCTATTTTGCAATATGCTTTGCTATTGATATATCAATCATCTTTGCAGTTGATTATCTTGAAAAAAAGGAAGAGGAAAACGCAAAATACAAAAAACTTTTAACTAAAAACGAACTTGATTATCAGCAATTTTTGCAATTGAAAAGCGAAAAAGAGCGTTTCAGAAAAATAAGGCACGACATTTCAAACATTCTCACAACAGCTGCCGGATTTATTGAAATAGGCAAGCCCGAAAAGGCGCTTGAAATAATACAAAATGCAGATAATGACATTCACCTTTCTGCAAATAAAGAGATTTGCAAAAACGAAACAATCAATACTATTTACACAATAAAGCGCCAGCAGGCGCTCAAAAAAGGAATTGATTTTATAATAGACGTCAAAGAAGATGCCCAAATCAACATTCCTGACTACGACCTTTGCCGAGTGCTTACAAATCTTATCGACAATCAAATAAACGCACTTGAAAACAGCGACAGCAAAAATTTCGAGCTTAAAATTATTTGCACAATGAATGATATTATTATAAAAGGCTCAAACGAGTATACCCCAAGCACAAAGAATAATAAAAACGACCCTAACCACGGCTACGGTCAAAAGATAATTTCATCAATTGCGAAGAAATATAACGGCTCATATAAAAGCGAAATTTCAAACGGAAAATTCATTACCAGCACCATTTTGGAAAATAAAAAGTTAATCTGATTCTTAATATATAACGGCTCAAGGAAAATTCTTGAGCCGTTGCTGTTTTATTTTGATTTATGTATTTTCTTCACAATAAAAAATATTATAAGAATTATTAATACACCCGATATCGATGCTATAATACCGATTGCTTTTTTGTCTTTTTCGGTGGAATTTTTTGTTTTTTTACTCTTATCTTCATTTTCTTTTTTCAACTTTTCAAATGTATCAATAGCATCATCAGCTGATATCTCATCAGAAATATTCGGTATGTCACTGTCAGATTTTTGCAACTCAATTTGCATAGTACGCACAAATGACTTTTTATCTTCATTTTTTATTTTTTTTATATCATTGGTGCCATATTTTTTTAAAGAAGCGTTTATGACTTTTTGAATTGTATTACTGTCGAGATTATCAGTAACCTCCTGTATAAACATATTTTGATAAGCGTTATTATAAGCCTCCTTTAAAAAGCCAAAATCCGTTATATTATTCTTATCAGAGGAGGTTATAGTATTAAGCGCTTCGTTTAATTCTTTAAGGAATTGTTCTCTGTCATCAATTTCATCAAGAGATGATTTGCCTTCTTTTCGTAATAAAGCATTAACTGCGTCAAGTATTTGACTGTCATCAGCCACCAGAGAATTTTGTTGGATTTTTTTTGTTGTTGAAGTTGGGGAAGCTGCAGTTGTTTTTTCATTTTTTTCAAATGTGACACTAATATCTTCACACTCCAAACGCACATCTGTATATGTAACATCAAATGTGTCAGGCTGCGAATAAGACAAGCTTATTTCAGTTTTGCCAGAAACGTTCTTTTTTGCTTTTGCCGATATAACGAATAAATTTCCGTCTTTTGTTACATTATCTGTATTGTTCCAAACAATATCAAAGGTGTCAATGTCGGTATTGAAATTTGTGATAAAATTGCCCTTGCTACTCACATCACCCTTTGTCACAGAGCAAACCTGAAGCTTTGCTTTATCGTATTTAACAGTGATTTTATACCCCATCAAGCCACTGTTATTTTTAATTTTTACAGGTATTAGCGTTTCAGCCTCTGTTAAAACAATATCGTCTGACGAAACGGTAGGTGCTTGAGAGGCAAACACAACAATATTAATTTGAAAAATCAATATCATTGCCACCAATGCTGTTAATATTGAAATTGTTTTTTTCATATAAATCTCTTTCAGCCGGTCATTTTTATGACCGGCTTATATTTTTATAATTATTTGATTGTTTCTTTTCCTACAAGATATCTTGCAATAACAGCTGCGTCCTTATTATTAACATATCCGTCACCGTTTACGTCCATTGCAATAATTTGATATTCCTCGGCAGAAGCCTTTCCAACCTGATATTTATTTAACATTACAACATCACGATTGTTTATAATTCCGTCGCCGGTCATATCACCGGTCATCACAGCCGTAATACTGTCAATTATTTTTTCGTTGCCCTTAAGCTGGATTTTTGAGCCTGTACCGATTAAATCAGCACCTGTAAGCGCTTTATTTTGCGAATCAACAAATGACAATTCATCATTTGTAAATTGAGCAGTTATATTAGATACTTTATTATCAAAAGCAGGAGTGATTCTTAAATAGCCTTTTGAATCTATACCGATACAAGCATTTGATGATAAAACAAGTTTTGACGATGAATCAGCCTGAACGGTAATTGCTAATTTTGCCGATTCTCCTGTAGATGAAACGGTAACAGTTATATTAGCAGTACCGGCTTTTAACGCAGTAATATTTCCGCTTGAATCAACGCTTGCAACAGACCAATTATCTGAATCCCATTCAAGCTCATAAGAATCACTACTGAGAGCTGAGCCGTCAATCGCCGTAACAATCGGTTTAATGCTTATTGTCGAGCCTTCCATTATTGTACGATTACTTCTTGAAAATTTAACAGTTGCGTATTCGCTCTTCAAGCAATATTTTGCCACAAAGGTTTTATCCTCAGTCATACATTCAAAATCATAGCTGTCCCAACCGACAAACACATAGCCATCAGGAGCCGTAACCTGCGGTTCAGCTGCTGATGATAAATAATCAACGGTACTTGTTCCCAAAACGGTTTTTTTATCCGAATCGACAAAAGTTGCGGTATATTTCTTCGCAATGTAATTTGCATAAAGTGTCAGTGATTCGGTTATCAGTTCATCATCAAAGAATTTGTCGGTATGCTGTGAATCATAATACAAACCGTCAAAAGTATATCCGTAAATATCTTTGTATTGTGAAAAATCTATCGTCTTATTTTCTTTTAATAAGATTTGATAAACAGAGCCGTCGTACTCCTCAATATTTGCACTGATATTAACAATATGATATTTCGTGCCCGAGGTGGCAGTATTAACAGCATAATTTTCTACTATTACCTCACTGTCATTCATACCCAAAGCCATTGAATAAAATTTCAAAACACATGATTTGTTTAATGAAATCGGTGCAGTATATTCTATTGCAGTTTTCGATGTCTTAGGGTCTGTACCGTCTGTTGTATAGTAAATTGTTGCATTTTCTGTTGCACAAGACAGCTCAACGGTTTGATTAGAGGTATACTCTCCTGACGGAATATTTGCCTGTGGAATTTCAGTCGTATCGGCAAAATCATATACAGGGTAAATTATTAAATCATCTTGAATTTCGGTATCATCTAACATTTCACCTGTAATAGCGTTTTTCCAACCTGAAAACAAAACGTTATTTAATCCTTCTTCATATTTAGTCAACTGTAACAAATCACCAAATTCCAATTGTTCAGTTTTTGAATTTTCATCTTTAACTGCATCGTCAACCGAAATAGTTGATTTATCGAGTTTTTCGCCTATTTTTTTATCAACAATAATCAAATTGCACTTTTCAACCGTGTATTTTACAGAAATCAACATATTTGATTTAACTGTATTACCTGAATTTAAAAATTCGACTGCACTTGTTGAACTATCATCACTTCCGTCTCCGACAACCCATTCTGCTTTTATTCCTTCTTTTGTTTCAGGAAGGGCAGGCAAATCAAATGTTTCACCATATTTGCAAATCTGTTGTGTTACTTGATGATTTTCCCAATCCACAAAAGATATAGCATATGAATTTTGTTCATATACGGCTTCAATTGTTGTATTGCAGTTTATATTTGTTGCTGTGTTGTTCCAACAAACAAAATGATAACCTTCTCTATTTGGAATTTCTTTTTCATCAGGAATAACTGCATTTTCACCATCGGTTACAGTTTGTGTTGAAATGGTTTGATATTTTATAGAACCGTCCTCATTTGTTTCACTTGTAGGTGCTAAAAATTCAACTGTATATTTTTTCTTTGGTGCTTCTATTTTGCCAATTACAATTGAATTAGTCTCGCTTGGCAATGAAATTGCAATTGTAAAATCGCCTGTTTCTTGCGAACATTTTTCACGCATTTGCGCATCATTTATACAAATTTCGCCATTGCTTTTAATAGTTGTATTTGCAATATATTCAATAGAATAGTCAGATAATTGATTACTCTTATAAACATATAATAATACCTTTTCATTAGCATATTGAGTTCCGACATTTACTTTAATGTCATAAATATTTTTATCATCATGTGATACCTTTACAGCGGTTTTATATGCATAATACTTGATTTCATTTGTTGATACTGTAGTATCAACTGTTGTATTAAGTTTAATATTATTTCGAATTACACTACTTGTTGTATGACTGCTTTTGGGTACTTCTGCAATATTTCTTGTAGAACCCGTTTGTGTATCTTTCTTTTGATGAGAATAAACTTTTAAATCCTTGTACCAATCTTGCTCATAAACGGGAATATCTTCAACCCAATACATTGAATTTAGGCACTGATCTCTATAAGGCTGAGGATCTTGTTTTCTTAAATCTCTCTCAAAAACGCTGTCATCAATTGACGAAACATATTTACGAGACAAAACGGCATCATTTTTGTTGAAATAGAAGCAATGGAAATTATTATATTTGTATCCTGTGTTGGGACTTGTCCAATTTGAACGGGTTACACCATAATATTTTCCCCGATTGCTGTTACTGCACCAATGATAATATATTGTTCCAAGTCGCTCATTTGACACTCGTATTCTTGTATTGCCGTTTTCTCCGGGGATTTTCGGCGTTTTGCCGTATTCGTTATAAATATATTTACCGACAGTAGTTGTATTATTAAACTTTGCTCCGTATCCAGTGCCAAGTGTCGGCCAAGAGTTTACATATTTTAAATAGCCGTCATCAGATTGCACCCATTTTGATGACAAAGGGGTATAACCGTTAATATTAGAATCAAAACTTTCTTTCAATGTAGTAGCATTTAAAGTATAATTATAAACAGAATAATTCAAATCGGAATTTACCGCTATAACATTATTTGTTCCAACCACAGGCTTTGTTGTTGTAAATTGCCAATCATTACTGTTAGCAAGAGCTATTTTTGAAGTATCTATAGCAGAATCCGATATTGTTCCTGCTGAACTATACTTGTTTACAACATATGCCTCTACCGAATATGCCAAATCATCCTTATCGGATGATTCAAAAGGAACAAAAACATTAATTACTTTGCTTACTTCGTTATCTTGATCGGGATATAAAACAAAAGCTGATGATTCTGTTTCAATTAACATTCTTCCTGCCTTTGTCTTCAAAACAACTATTACTCTGCCCTTCACCGTTGAATCTATACCACTGTTACCAATAGAAGGACTTGATACTTTAATATTAACGCTGTAACCATCGGTACTTGTTAAACTCGCCTTGGATTTTGCCCTTGTAACGCTATCTATAATTGTATTTATCTTAAATTTAGAATTCCATTTATATCGTGCATATATTGTATGTGATTCGGGACTATTAACTGTATATGAATCTTCACTCCATCCGCTGAATGTATAACCGTTATGTTGAGGTGCTAAATTAGCATAATCAGTCATATCAATTTTTGTGTCAAAATCTGCCTTGAATTCTTTTATAACTTCATTGGTTATTCCATCAACAATTTTTATGGAGTATTTATTCGCAGACCATGTTCCCACAATACTTTTTGAACTTGTAATATTGTCTATTTTTGTGCTTTCGGCATAAATTTTTCCGTTATCGCTCCAACCTTTAAATGTATATCCGACTCTTTCAGGTGCAACTGGAGTAATAACACTTCCATTATAAAGAACGGACTTTGATTGAGTTTGTTCAGTTAAGTCATTTAATTTATAGCCGTCACTAAAAGATACAGTCAAATTACTATGTACAACATAAGATACCGGCGTATAATGCGACACACCCGATTCATTCTCTGCTCTTACATAAACTGTATATGTATCAGCTTTTTCTCTTTTCGGAATAGTAAATGAACAATTAGTTGTAGTTTTATAAACTTCAATATCACCTTTTGAATTTTCTACACTTACTCGATAATTATCTGCACCGCTGACTGAATTCCAAGCTACCCAAACACTGTCATTTAAAGAAGCATTTGTCTTTTCAAGCCTAAGATTTGTAACTTCTTTTGGAGGATTATTTTTTGTTTTGAATGAACCCTTATCGGAAATATACCACTTTCCATTTGCTTTAAAAACAAAATTATAATAGTATTTCTTACCAGGTAAAAATTTAATTTTGTATTTATTTTGAGTAATTGTTTTCGCCGTATCAAAAGAGTAATCACTCATTTTTTTACTGTTTGAATTTTCATAAAGCAAATACCAAATATGATTACCGCCGTCATCTTTTTTTGTATCGGCGGTAATTTTGTTTATGTCGTTTTCATCAGTACTGTAAAACAATCCGATTGCCTGAACATTCATTGACGGACTGACAGTACAATTCAATTTTGCAGAATAATTTGTCTCATTAGTTGACGTTTTCGTTGTAATTTTATACGAGGGTTCATCACCATTCCACCTTAAAACGTATGTCATTTTCGAGCAAGTTGTACACTGCTTTCCTCTTTTTCTTACTTGTATTTCTGTACCACTGCTATCACCTGATTTATGGTCATAATTCTTATGTGCTGCAACACACTTATTATTACCTATATAAATTTCAGTATGCTTATTAGGAGTAAGCATTATATCTCCTCTTTTTAATGTTACGCTTCCCCAACTATAACACGTAAAGCCAGCCTTTTCGAATACCTTTTTCATTTTAGGAGTTCCACAAGGATAAACTTTAAACCCAGCTTGCTTATAAGCCATGCAAACTAAACCCTGACAATCATAGTCTTTTGGTCCTTTGCCGCCCCACTGATACCCGTGGGAATTGTCATTGGCTATATTTATTGCCCATTGAACAGCTGATTCTACAGAGCCTGCTGCTTGGGCTGTAATCATACCTTTCGGTAATACAGACACCAACATTATAATCGCTAAAAATGCCGATAAAATTCTTTTACTTAATTTTTTCATTATTTATCCTCCTATTTCAATTTATGTGAATGATAAATCATTGCATAATCCTTTGCATTTATAGTATCATCTTGATTTATGTCAAACAATTGACTGTATAAATCGCTCCTATTAGGCTTAGAATTTATATATTTAGTATTGCCTGACCATAAATCTAACAATTCATCGCCGCTTGTACTATATGTTTTTTCACAATATTTGCATTTGTAGTTAAGAGTCTTTGATTTTGGAAGCGAGGTGCCCGCTTGCTTTTGATAAATATAATAATGTCCGAGCGGTTGAGTATAAGAATCATAATATGTTGTATTGCAATATTTACAGATATAAGCCGTATAGCCTTGAGCGTCACATTCAGGCTTTATAACACTTGATATATACGTATGACCTGGGCAAATTGAAAGCTCACCGTAATTACAGTTCAATTTGATTTCATCATAATCCTCATTAAATGTATCACTGCTTGAATAGCTGATACCTATTTGAGTATCAATTTTATCATTATCATTCGATATAACTTCAAAATTCAAATATAGCAAAGTACCGTTATTTGTGTTATTTGATGTAGCACTCCATACAACGTCAAATGCACCGACTTTATTTCCTATACTGTCGGAAATGGTTGCGCCGAATTTTTCACCGTTAGCTACAGATACTATTTTCAGCCTTGAAGCATCATAATTAAAGCTTAGTCGATATCCCATAATTCCTTGATTATAGTTAATAAGCACAGGTATTGATATTTGCTCTCCCTTTTCTGCAACTATACCCTTAGGGATATATATTTCTGCGGCGTCACTGTCAATCAATGTTGAAAGTTCTATTTTACAGCCCTCACATAAAAGGTCTTGATTATCCGATGAAATATCAAACGGATATTCACCCGATTTAAAGCTACTGCTTAATGTAAATCTTACTGTAACGAAATCGGAATTTTCATCTGACGAGCTTGCAAACGCATTAATTTTTATAATTCCTGCATTGTCGCTTACAAGATTAGCGTTTCCTATTATTGAATTATAGGAAAATGTATTTTCATCATATTCTATTTTGAGAATTGAATTATTCAGCTTATCGGCATTGGTGATATGTAGTTTAAGATCAACATATTTATTGCTTTTTAAGGAAGCGGTTGATGTAATTTTCGATAGACTGTCAAATGTATCGTTACGTATTTGAATACTTACATTTTCACAGTCAAGCGATACATCGTCAAAATTTTCATTAAATGTATCAGCCTGATTGTATGAGATTTCTAATTTTGTATCGCCGTGTGCCGAGCTGCTCACATTAAAATTGATGTAGAACAGTATACCGTTTGACGAATTATTATCACCTGTGGGAGATGCCCAATATACATTGAATTGTCCCGGCTGCGCATCGCCGTCAATATTGTCTTGTATACCGCTTGTAAAAGCATCACCTGCTTCAACGCTTATAGGAGTAAGCGCTGAATAATCATATTTAAAAATAAGCTTTGTTCCTGCAAGTCCTGAATTATTTTTTATCATTATCGGAATTCTAACCGTTTGCCCTGCGTTCGCACTTATTGAATCGGCATAAACCGTAGCATTACCTGATGCATATACAGTAAACAATCCGCTTACGATTAAAATAATACTTAATGCAATAGGCAGCAATATATACTTTTTTCTTTTCATCTAATATTTTTCCTCCGGACATCATAAAAGCTTTTCAAAAAAATAAAAACGTAATATTTACTTGATTTAGCTTTAATTTTTTGTTTATATAATTTTCATTTTTCTTTAATAATTCATTCTAAATTATTACATACAAATGCCGCCTATTCAATATGTTACTTAGGTGATACCTAAAAATATTGATAAGATAACATATTGAATCACTACGAAAATAAGTGTATATTATTTAACATGTTACTCAAAGCAAGACTTGCGGTAACACGGTGAACTTGTCACCTCGAATGAAAAAGGAGAAAATAATATGAAATTTAATGAGTTGCTGAAAGAATACATAGATACTCAGGACATTACAATTTATCAAATATCAAAGCAAACTCAAATTAACCGTACCTTTATTCAAAATGTACTTGCAGGAAGAAAAAAGTTTCCGCAAAAAAGGCTTGGCGACCTGCTTGATTCCGCTTTTTTCACCAACAAGCAAATCGAAGCTTTATGTAATATGTATTTTATCGAAAAATATGGGAAATGCGTTCCTGAAATTTTTGATTTTTATAATTATTGCTTAAGCAAAAAATTTGAAGCTGATATGTGTCAAAAATATGAAACAGATAAAATTGAGCTTGACGGGGACGTTAAGTTTTTGGATTGCGAGCAGAAAATTCTTTCAGCAATCAACATGGCTGTTTCAGAAGCAAATGGGGACATATTTATATCAAATTTTAATTTCAACAAAAAAGAAATAAACAGAATTATCTACACTGCTTGCAAGAATAAAAAATTCAAAGAATTTTATCACTACACAAAATATACAGAGGATGAAATTCAAAATGCAAATATCATATTTAACAGTATATATTATGCAAAGCACGGCTGTTTAACATATATTGATAATTACAACAATTTCAGTTTAATGTTTCCCGAGTTTGTTATGTGCAACGATATCATTGTTATGTTTAACAGCGAGGCAACAAGCGGCTCTATACTCAGAAATAAAGAGCTTACAGACCACATAATTAAACAAAACGAAAAAATATTACACGATGCAAAAAATGACGTAGTTGTTTATCACAATCCTTTTGAATATATGCAATATCTTGATATCAAATCAAGCAAAAGAAGCAACCCGGAAATAAAAGCACTTGACAATCACGTATGCGGTATAGGTATCACAAAAGAAATTATTGATGATATTGCAACCGATGAAATAAAAAGCTCAACACAGGTTTATCAACAGCTTGTATCGCACTTCGATTTGCTTTTAAGCAAATCGACCTCAAATATTAAAAAGTGGTGTCTTTCATATAACGCTGTGATTGATTTTTGCAAAACCGGGAGGCTGTGGGACTTTCCGAGCGGACTGGCAAACAGGCTCAAGCCCAAGCACAGGGCTGACATTTTGCAATTCGTTTTAAACCACGAACGTCAACTTCACCTTACAAATCCGGAATATGAAAAATTTGACGAGTTGGCTGTCAACATTGAGCTTTGCCAGCATCAATTGATAATATCGTACGTAGATGAAAACTGTGATGCTGATTTAGACTTAGGAATTCAAGTGATTTTTGAAACAGAAAACACAAATATAACAAACTCATTTGACAATTATCTTGAATATCTCACGATATCGGAAAAAACCTATTCTTCTGATTACTCAAAAAGCTTCATTCAATCACGAATTGATATCTTAAATGCGGAATAATATGTCAAAAACTCCTCTTGATGCAAAATATACATCAGGAGGAGTTTTTTATGCAACGCATTTTTGATATAACATTTTTTGCGCAAAAAACGCCACAGCAATTAAGCTATGGCATTTTATTATAATTGTATAATTAAATATTATTTAATTTAAGTCAACATTATATAATCCTTGCTCTAAAAGCATTTTTGCAGTTATCATTATTTCAACAACAGCCAAACCGCTTTATGCCACGCATTTTGTTATTGTTACGCTGTTCTTAATCGACTGAATATCGGAATAGAGCAAGGTTTCCTTTTCTGCAAGAGCTTCGGTAGTTTTTTCAAGAAACTCTTTATTTTTAATAAGAACAGCCCTTGTTTGCAAAATATATCTTTCGATTTCTGCATGAACAACCGCTTCTCTGTTATCCCATGATCTTTCAGACAAATCATAACAGTAGTTTTTAAATTCCAAAAATGAAACTCCGTTTGTTCCTTCTTCGGTCAAACCGTTACGAATCAAATTTATTGCACTTTTGAAATCCGACCAACATCCGCTTGCACAAGTGTCAGAATAGTACATTTCTGTTGCGACCTTGCCTGCAAGACAAATCATCACTTGATTTTGCAACGATTCGTCATCCTTGCATTTGTGAATGAATCCGCCGATCCGGCTTCTGCCTTTTGAACGAATAGAAGCAAGCCCAACACTTTCAGGATTAAGCAGCTCGCTGACAACAATATGCCCTGCCTCGTGAATGGCAGTTTTGCGAACTTCGTCTTTGTCCTTTTGCAACAATTCGTCTGGTGATTTATATTGCAATCTAAGCACGGCATTTATCAAGTCTTCCATCTCAATGCAGTCTTTTTTGCCATATCCTGCACGAATTGCCGCCTCGTTCAAAAGAGTTTCAAGATCCGAGCAAGAATGATACGTCATCATTTTGCAAAGGTCGTTGAAATCGACATCATCGGAAAGCTTTTTGTTTTTCAAATAATGCTCAATAATTTTGGAAGCGTCATCCTGCGTTGGTGGTTGAACAATTACAACTCTGTCAAATCTGCCTGTACGGAGAAGAGAATCTGGAAGTTTATTTATGCCATTCGTTGTTGCTATAACAAAAACATCACTGCCCTTTACAAAATCAATTCCTGCCTGAACGGCAACATATTCCTGTGCATCGCAATGCATATCATCATCGTTTGCAAACTTATCCATATCATCAAGAAAAATGATAGACGGTGCGTTTTGCTTTGCCTTTTCAAAGGTGGCAGTAATTTCATCAACGAATTTGTCACCGCCCTTATTGCTTCGCAAAGTGTATGATTTCAATCCGCATTCATCAATAAAGCATTTTGCAAGTAAAGTTTTGCCGAGTCCCGGCTCACCGTGAAGCAGAACGCCAACCGGCATTCTTGCGCCGAGTGCCTCATATCTTTCCTTGTTATGCACCATATCAACAATCTGCATAAGTTCGTTTTTAATCGAGTCATAACCTATTACATTATCAAATTTGTTCATAAAATTCTCCTGCCTTTCTTTTGTTTACAGCCTCATTATAAACAGACCTATGCGACTTTTTTTACACATAAAAACACCACAGCATATTTACTGTGGTGTTAAATATTTATATTAAATTTCTAAATTCTTTCATATCATCAAGGCGGAGGAGGACAGGCTCGGTTTTGCCGTCTGCTGCGCCCATATCAATATCAATCCAAGTTCTTGTTTTGATTATTTTGTTACGATATTGCTCGCCGTAATTCATTGTCGGTGTGTGACCGAAAACGGTTATAATATCGTCAAAATATTCATCGTCAATTTCAGGCCAAGCCCAAATAAAAGCATCAGCAGGATAGTCACTGATTTTCTTACCCTTTTCAAATTCATCAATGCCGCTGTGACAAAGAAAATAATCCTTTCCGCCTGCCGTAACAGCTTCATACAGTGGGCAGTCACGCAGATAATCGAGAATATCCGCAACCGTTTCGGGTGATTCTTTGTTAAGTTTTGCAAGCGATTTCAGCGTAACATCACCGCCGTTGAGCTGATAATTTGTCAGCAGTTCGACTTTCTCACTACCAAAATTTGCAACGCTTTCGTCTGTTATTTTATCAAACAAAAACTCGCAAGAAAGCAACATTGCCTCGTGATTGCCGAGAACAAGCTGAACATTAGATTGGAAAAGCAGCCACCGCAAAATCCCAACACCGCCGTCACCGTTTCTGTCAATCACATCACCTAGTATATAAAGAAAATCATTCTCGCAAAACCCGGCCTTTTCAAGCAATGTTTTTAATTTTTCTATCGAGTAACCGTGTAGGTCAGATATTACATAGGTCATACTATTCTAAGTCAATATTTTGCAAGCCTTGTTCCAATATCATTCTTGCAAATTCATTTCCGTTTATTAATCTTATTTTACAGTCTTTCGCTTTGTTTTTAGCTTCATCTGAAAAATCTTCGCAAGTGGAAATAACCCAAGAAATATATGTATAATTGTCTGCATCTAAATCTAGTTCGTAATTTGGATCTTCTAACTGTTTTTTGTAATTGCCTATTTGTTCAACAGCCCAACCATTGGTTTCACCCTTATGATGTTTTGCTTGAATAAGTATTGCTACTTTAATATTATCAAAAAATGCTACTACATCTGCGTCCGCATAATCCTTTTTACCATGTTGATTTTTTGAAAGAACAGTTGCATTTGCGCCAAGCTTTTCCGTATATTTTTTTATCAGTATTTCAAATTTATCCGGATTGAGTTTATCGACTATTTGATTTAACATTTCAGGAATTAATTTTTCGATTGCGTCGTTATAAAAATTTAACGGCTTATCTTTCTTCTTAGATTCAATTGCTTGCTTAACTGAATTACTGATATCCGTAATATCTGCGTTAGTTTGACGAATCTTTAATCTTGATGTTAAAGCGCTGTCTGCATATTCTTTTCTTGATAAATCATCAAATAATACATCTACTTTTACCACAAAGCCTATGTCGACTTTTTCATCATCACAATAAAATGCATCATTATGCCATTTGATATTTTTTTCTTTATCAAAATATCCTTTTAAGGTATTTTCTTTTAGAATATTTACAGATTGCGCAGGCTCGAGAACTTTGCATATGGCAAATTTTCCGTCAAAAAGCGGGACAACTACAATGTCGTCTTTTTTGAATTGTGCAAAATACCACATATTCCATCTGCTTCTTGCTTTATCTTCTCTTTTTGAAGCAAAGCAATTTTCAAATGATGAATAATTGTCTTTCTTTCTCGCACATTCTAATATATCTGTATTTCTAAATATAGACCAACCAAGTGATAAATATTTTTCGGAATTTATTCCGTTCTTAAACAGAGCATAAGATAAATTGTTTTCGTGACTTATTCTATGAAGATAGTATTTCATACATTTTTCTCCTTTTTATTTTACAATACCATAATACTTTACAAAAAAGCAAGATTTAATCATAAAGCGCCAGTGCATTTATCATATCCTGTTTGCACATATCGACAAGCTCTTTTGGTTCGATGATTTTGATTTGGCTTGCGTATTGTCTTGCCCAAAAGCGCATATCGTTTTCGTTCACCTTAACGCTTGCAAGCACCATTTCGTCGCCTAAATCCTTAAAATCAACATTTGCCCTGAACGCATCAAGAACATCGGAAATCAAGTAGTTTGGCATTTCAAATTTTGCCCTGATTGACTTGCCGCCGAACATAAAAATATGCTCCTGCATATACTTTGCAACATCAAGACCGACAAGCCCCTCAACCTGATTTTTCGGTTTTCTCGGCGTTTCCAAAATCTCAATATTACTGATTCTGTCAATACGATAATGGGAAAGATTATCATACTTGTCGTAATTGCAAATAAGATAATATTTACCGCCGTTTGCAACCATAGTGTACGGGTTGATTATGTATTCTCTGACATCGCCGTCCTCATTTTTCCTATGATGAAGTTTCTTGTCGGTGCCATATTCATTATACAAAAACTTAACCTGCAATCCCTTTGAAATCGCCTCGTCAAGCACCTCAATGGTATAAAACAATTCCCTGTTCATCTCTCTGTCAACACTCTCATACGACTGAATATTGGCAGTGCTGAACTTGAAATATTTATTTGACAAATCCTTTAATTTGCCAAGCATTTCCTTTTTGTTATTAGTCGGAATGCTCCTTGAAAACAGAACCGAATCCATAAGCAAACGAAGCTCTGAATCGGTAAATATATTATCGTAATAAAAACCTGTAAGCACCTCGTTTTTCTCAATCTCACCCGTCAAGCGGTTCGGTGTCAATCGGATTTTCGTTGCGTATTCAATATTATACGAGCCGTCATTGATTAAATCCTCAAGATTGGCTTTGACCGCCTTTCTGTCAACGGTCATATCATAATCGCTCTCAAGTCGCTTTTGAATTTCCCTTTGCGTCATAGGATGTTCGGAATCGGTGTTTCGCCTGAGTATATCGTAAATATACATATTCATCATTTTCTTTGGTCTTGCACCTAACATAACGTTCACCTCAAATTTATTTTATATCTTATGCTCACATTATGCAATAGGCTATGCGACTTTTTTCGGACATAATATTTAATCTTCCCAACTGATACAGTTAAGTAAACCGCCGTATTTGGCAATTTCATTTATATTAACCGGAATAATTGTTTTATCAAAAATGTTTTTTGCCAGTTCTATAGCCTCGTTATCCGTGTCAACGCCGAACACCGGCAGGAATATAGATTTCTCCGTTTTTAAATAATTAAGATAACAACCGACTGCACTGTCACCCTTTGAGTAAAAATACGGAAAATCAATAACATTAAATCCGTAATTTTGCAAAGACTTTTTAACTTTCGTTTCAAATCCATACGGCGACAGCGGAGCATTTGTTACAACCGTATTTTCATCAACAAAACGCACCATACCGTCGGCATGCCCTGTCATATCGCTTTTGAGTGAGGGAATTATAAGTACGCTTGCTTCGAGTAATTTTTCAAGTTCTAATAAAAGAGTATTCTTGTCATATTCGGGATTTTCTGAAAACACCCTGTCGCTTATGATAACTCTTTCTTTGGACGGAGAAAAGACCACATTCCCACCGTCTAAATTTATATCGGAATAAACAAGGTTATCGACCTTAAAGCTCGGTGCAATATCGGTTTTGAAATTCGTTCTTAATTGCGGATCGTCTGCAAGATAGCTCGGCTCGTATCTGAACGATACATATTTGCCCGATTTAGTTTTCACAGGCATAAAATCTCGCAGCCATATATCTTTTGTATTATTTAATAATTTATATTTTATAT
>ERZ773162.157-NODE-157-length-91554-cov-11.482858_pt1 | contig 91554 bp, 87 predicted proteins | sample MGYA00511113_ERZ773162 | MGnify/ENA primary metagenome ERZ773162 (study PRJEB29015, sample SAMEA2737807) | human gut metagenome | biome: human gut; feature: human-associated habitat; material: faeces | place: China | collected 2012 ... | reverse complement strand
TATATCTATCTATATAATATTCTATATAATAATATATATAAATATTTAAAATAAGTATTGATTAAATACATTTTATATGCTAATATAGAATACGTATTAAAATTTAATTTGGAGTATTGTATTTTTATGTAAAAATACGGAGGTAAAAATGGATACATATAATGAAATTTGGAATGCCGTGCTTTCATATTGCGAGCAAAGGGTTACGGAAACGGCTTTCAATTTATGGATAAAAAAGACTGAATTTGTCAGCTTTGAGGCGGCAACAATTACTTTAAGACTTCCCAGTGCCATGTATATGGACGTTGTTATTTCGCAATACGGCACAATGTTCAGTGAGGCTTTTGCGGCAGTAATGGGATTTGAAGTTAAAATTAAATATGTTTGTGCCGAGGATAATGACAGAGAAGAACATAAATTTTATCAGGATAAGCAGCACCTTGAGGATTATAAAAACGAGCAATACACGTTTGAAAATTTTATTGTCGGCTCAAGCAACCGATTTGCTTATGTTGCGGCTAAGGCTGTTGCAAGCGACCCGGGGCTTAATCTTACCAAAAATTCAAAAATGAGAAACTATAATCCTCTTTTTATTTACGGTAATTCGGGTCTTGGCAAAACTCACCTGTTAAATGCTATTTGCTATGAAGTTAAAAAGAAATTTCCCGATATGAATATTCTTTACATTCGTGCAGAGCAATTTGTAAATGAATTTATGCAGGCGCTTCAGTATAAAACAACAGATGAATTTCACGATAAGTTTAGAAACAGCATTGATTTGCTTTTGATTGACGATATTCAGTTTATTGCCGGTAAGCAACAAACGATTGAGGAATTTTTCCATACGTTTGATACTCTTGTTTTTGCAGGCAAGCAGGTTGTAATTACTTCTGACAGGCCGCCGAGGGAAATTCAATCTATTACCGACAGGCTTAAATCCCGATTTGAGGATGGGCTTCTTGCCGATATTCAGCCGCCTGAGTATGAAACAAGATGTGAAATAATCAAGCGCAAAGCAATGATGCTTAATTTTGAAATTCCCGACCCTGTTATTGATTATATTGCTGACAAGGTTAAATCAAATATCCGTCAACTTGAGGGCGTTACAAAGAAGCTTTACGCTTATTGCGACATTAATCAAAACACACCTACCATAGCGCTTGCGCAAAATTTTGTTAAGGTTGTTATGGAGGATACACAGCCGCTTCCCGTTACAATTCAAAAAATTGTTGAGGAGGTCAGCAGAACAACAGGTGTATCTGTTGAAGATATTTACGGCGGTCAGAGAAAGAAAACTATTTCCGACGCACGAAAGATTACCTTTTATGTTATAAGAAAAGTAACCAATATGAGTTATGAGGATATAGGCGCAGAATTTAAAAAGCATCATTCAACGGTTATGTATAACATTGACCAAATTGAAAAGGATATTGAAACGGATACAAAGCTTGCAAGGCAAATTAACGATATAATTTCCAATGCAAAAAGTATTCAATAGTTTCCACAAAATTTTCAACATTTTTTACTTTTTAATTAACAATGGATGCGGAAAACTTATTTTTTGCACAATTTAATAAATCTTTCAACAATTGAGATATTAAAAAAATTGCATTAAATTTCCTTTATTATCAATGATTGTAAAAGATTTCAACAATTTCCGCAGCCTATACTACATACTACTACAATTAGACTATATAGATAGACGGAGGGTATAAAAAAATGAAATTTACCTGTAATACAAAAGAATTAAGCGAAGCTTGTTCAAATGTTATGAGAGCGGTAAGCACAAAGGTAACTATTCCCACAATTGAGGGTATACTTATGGAATGTGGCTCTGATACATTAAGCCTTACCGGTTATGATTTTGAATTCGGAATTAATACAACACTTCAAGCAAGCGTTGTAGAGCCGGGTGCAATCGTAATTAATGCAAAAGTAATAAGCGATATTATCAGAAAATTACCTGACGGTAAGGTTACATTTGAAATCAGCGGTACATCTGTTTCAATTATCAGCGGTGCGGCGCAATATAACATTTCAGGTATTGACGCAGACGATTATCCGGAGCTTCCGTCCGTATCGGGAGGATATCCTTTATTTTTAAATGAGGGTGTTCTTCAAAATATGGTTTCACAAACTCTTTTTGCCGTTGCAGACAGTGAGGCTTCAAAGCCGGTACATACAGGCCTTAAATTTGAACTTACTCAAAATCAATTAAGGCTTATAGGTGTTGACGGATACAGGCTTGCAATAAGAACAGAAACAGTTAAATATGACGGCGAAGATATCAGTTTTATTGTTCCTAAAAAAACAATAAGAGAGCTTATTAAGCTTTTCAGTGCCGAGAATGATAAAGATATTTCAATCAGCGTAGGAAAAAGACATATTGTTTTTGATGTTGATAATTACAGTATTATCAGCCGTTTGCTTGACGGTGATTTTCTTGATTATAACGCTGCTGTTCCTAAAACTTGCAACACAACTGTTTTAATTAATACAGACGATGCAATTAACTGTATTGAAAGAACACTTCCGGTTATTGAAAATGATAAGAAAAATCCAATCAGATGCTTATTTGATGCTGACGAGATGAGAGTTTCAACCGTTTCAAGCATAGGCAGAGTTGTAAACTATACTCACGCAAATGTAAGCGGTGACAGAGTTGAAATAGGATTTAATTCAAAATATGTGCTTGACGCTCTTCACGCCGCAGATACAGACCAAGTAAGAATTGAACTCGGCGGTGCGGTAAGTCCCGTTAAGGTTTTGCCGATTAATGATGATTCCTTTTTATTTTTAGTATTACCAATGAGGCTTAAAAATGAAAATTAAAGCAAAAGCAACACCGAGAAAAAATGAAAATGTTAAAATAACCACCGAATTTATCAGGCTTGATGCTTTTTTGAAATTTAAAGGAATAGCAGAAACCGGCGGTCAGGCTAAAACATTTATTCAAGACGGAATAGTTAAAGTAAACGGCGAAGTGTGCACGGCAAGGGGCAAAAAAATCCATGCAGGTGACACTGTTTCAATTTTTTCGGTTGACTATAAGATTATTACAGATGAAAATTAATTCAATAGAAATTGAAAATTTCAGAAATATAGAAAAGCTAAAACTCAATTTTGAAGATGTAAACATAATTTGGGGCGAAAATGCACAAGGCAAAACGAATTTGATTGAAGCAATTTATCTTTTTACAGGAAGTAAAAGCTTCAGAGGTGTAAGGGATAAGGAACTTGTCAAATTCGGCGAAAAAAAGGCAGAACTTAAAATTGATTTTGAAAATAAATCAAGAAAGCAAAATGCCGAACTGTCAATTATGGGCAGGAGAACGGCTAAGTTAAACGGAATTGAAAAAAAGAGTGCAACTGCCCTGGGTGATGAATTAAAAGCAGTTATTTTTTCACCGGTTCATCTTTCTATGGTTAAGGACGGGCCGATTGAGAGAAGAAAATTTATTGATAATTCACTTTGCCAACTTAAATCAAATTACAGAAGCGTATTAAAAGAATATAACCGTTGCCTTGCGCAGAGAAATATGCTTTTAAAGGATATAAAAAATAATTTCAACCTTGAAGATATGCTTTATATTTGGGATAAAAACCTTGCAAAAAGCGGTGCAAAGATTATTTATCAAAGGGAAAAATATGTTGAGGCATTGCTCCCGTTTGCGACGGAAATTTTTGACGGTCTTTCAAAAGGACGTGAAAAAATTGATTTAAGGCTTGACTGTGGCTTTGAATGTAAAAATTTAACTGTATCTGAAATTGAAAATGAGTTTGCAAAGCAGCTTATTTCAAACAGAAACAATGATTTAATTAATAAAATAACAACCGTAGGTCCGCATAGGGACGATATGGAAATTCTTATAAACGGCAAAAGCGCACGTCTTTACGGCTCGCAGGGTCAGCAAAGAAGTTGTGTGCTTGCGCTTAAGCTTGCGGAGGCAAGCTTGCTTAAAGAAATGACTGACGATGAGCCGCTTGCACTGTTGGATGACGTTATGAGTGAGCTTGACGAATCAAGGCAGGATTATATACTCAATCACATTAAGAATTGGCAGGTATTTATTACGTGCTGTGATGCCAACACGGTTTTAAGGCTTAAAAAGGGCAAGACCTTTCATATTGAAAACGGCAGGTGTATAGGCTGATGTATATATATTTAGGCGGAAATACCGTTATAAGTACAAACGATATACTCGGTATTTTTGACATGGATACGTCAACGGTTAATAAGGCTACACGTGACTATTTATCAAACGCCGAAAAAAATAAAAAAACAGTTTATGTAAACTTTGAACTTCCGAAAAGCTTTGTAGTTTGCAGGGACAAAATATATATTTGCCCTCTAAATACGTCAACGCTTATTAAAAGAGTGCAGGCAGGGCAAAAAGGATAATGTAATTTATTTACCAAGTTAAATATAAAAGGAGATTTAATTCAATATGAGCGAAGAAAACAAGATTGAACTTGAAGAAGCTGACATTGATACAAAAGTAACCGAGGAATATTCGGCAAAGGATATTCAGGTGCTTGAGGGACTTGAGGCTGTTCGTAAAAGGCCGGGTATGTATATCGGCTCAACAGGACCGAGAGGACTTCACCACCTTGTTTATGAAATTGTGGATAACTCTATTGACGAGGCACTTGCAGGAGTATGTACTCACATTGAATGTAACATTTTGCCGGGTGATGTCATAGAGGTTAAGGATAACGGACGTGGTATTCCTACAGGCATTAATGAAAAAACAGGGCTTCCGGCAGTAACGGTTGTTCTTACCGTGCTTCACGCAGGCGGTAAATTCGGCGGTTCGGGCTATAAGGTATCGGGCGGCTTGCACGGTGTAGGTTCGTCTGTTGTTAATGCGCTTTCAGAATGGCTTGAGGTCGAGGTTACGCAAAACGGCCACGTTTACAGCCAAAAATTTGAAAGAGGCAAGCCTGTTAATGATTTGCATATTATTGCAGACCACGACGGCCACGGAACTACAATAAGATTTAAGGCTGACGCAGAAATTTTCCAAGAAACCACAGTTTACGATTATGAAATTCTTGCAAGACGTTTAAGAGAGCAGGCATTTCTTAACGCAGGTCTTTCAATCACTCTTACCGATAAAAGAGGAGATGAGGACAGCGGTGAAGAATTTTGCTACGTCGGCGGTATCAAATCTTTTGTTGAATATATCAACACAAGCCGTGGACTTAATCCTATTCAGGATGAGGTTATTCACCTTTCAACAACAAAGGGTGACAGAAGTGCGGAGGTTGCGCTTTGCTATACAGACTCATATAACGAAACACTTTTGTCATTTGCTAATAATATCAACACTATCGACGGCGGTACTCACGAAACAGGATTTAAAACTGCGCTTACAAGAGTATTTAACGATTACGGCAAAAAATTTGGTATTCTTAAGGACAGCGACAAGAAATTTACCGGTGATGACGTTCGTGAGGGTATAACGGCAGTTATAAGCGTTAAGCTTACAGAGGCTCAGTTTGAGGGACAAACTAAGGGCAAACTCGGCAACACGGATATAACGGGTCTTGTTTCAACAATGCTTTATGAAAAGCTTATGACTTATTTTGAGGAAAATCCGAACGTTGCAAAAACGCTTCTTAATAAATCACTTGACGCTTCCCGTGCAAGAGAGGCAGCAAGACGTGCAAGGGAAAATGCAAGAAGAAAATCTCCGCTTGAAAGCAATTCACTTCCGGGCAAGCTTGCAGACTGTATCAGCAACGACCCTGAAAAATGCGAAATTTATATCGTCGAGGGTGATTCGGCAGGCGGCTCTGCAAAAGAGGGCAGAGATAAGCAACACATGGCAATTCTCCCGCTTTGGGGTAAAATGCTTAATGTTGAAAAGGCAAGAGTGGACAAGGTTATTACTAACGAAAAGCTTGTTCCTGTTGTTATGGCACTCGGAACAGGTATCGGCGAGGATTTTGATATCAACAAATTGAGATATCACAAAATTATTATTATGGCGGATGCCGATGTCGACGGTGCTCATATCAGAACGCTTCTTTTAACATTTTTCTTCAGATATATGCCGCAGATTATTGAGGACGGTTATGTTTATCTTGCTCAACCGCCTCTCTTTAAGGTATCAAAGGGCAAAAAGAGCAGCTACGCTTTCTCTGACGAGGAAAGAGATGCTGAGATTGCAGAACTTGGCGGAGATTGTGACATTCAGCGATACAAAGGTCTTGGTGAAATGGACCCTGAACAGCTTTGGGAAACCACTATGGACCCTGAGTTTAGAACTATGCTTCGTGTAACGATTGAGGATGCACAAAGAGCAAGCGAAAACTTTTCTATCCTTATGGGCGACAATGTTGAGCCGAGAAGAGAATTTATTGAAAAGAACGCAAAATTTGTTCAAAATTTGGATGTATAAAATATGAAATTAACTTTTAAAATGACAGCCGATGAATTTTATAAGGGCTATAATTATAAAATTCAAAAAATAGGCTTGAATAATATGGCGGAAATTGTAAGCCTTGTCGTTATAATGATTGCGTCAATAATCGTTTCCGTGCTGGGCATTGTTAATGCAATGGTTATTTTGCCTTTTGCGATTTTGCTTTGCATACTTTTTGTTTATAAACAAATTGCGGAAAAAAACAGCATTTCAATCGAATTTCAGCGCTCAATTATATTGAATGACGAAAATACGCTTAGACTTTATGATGAAGGATTGGAAATTTTTTCAAGTTTTGAAAAGGTTTATGCCCCGTGGCAAAGCATTTATGCGATTAAGGAAACTAAAAGTGAACTTATAATTTTACCTACCCTCAGCCGTGGCATTGCGGTTATCAGTAAGCAAAGATACGGCAAGGAACTTGATGAAATAATCAAGGTGCTTAAAAGTAAGGGGGTAATGAAATAATGGATTATAAATTCAATTATTCTCTTGATAAAAATGATTTAATTAATTTTGAGCTTTTTAAGCTTAAAAGCAGCAAGTTTATGAGCATGATATATATTACGGTACTTATTATGCTTGTAATGAACACATATTATGCTTTCAGCGAAAAAAATTATGCGTATTTGCTTATTCCTGCGCTTTATATTGTTGCAATAGGAATTTATCTTTTTTATGTAAAAAAGATAAGACCAGATATAAGGGTCAAGCGCTGTATTAAAGCCGATGTTACATACAGTGAGCCAAGAGAGGTTACGATAAGCGAGAAAAGCGTTGAATTTAAAACGTTGCCTAAAAATGAAGGCGAGCCGATGCTTATCGGCTTTTACCCTTATTTGACGCTCGGCGCAATAATCGAAACAAAGGAATATCTTTATTTTATTGCGACAACGGGTACAAACATTGTGCCTAAATCAATTATTCCGCAAGAAATAAAAGAAAATGTATTAAAAATTATCAAGAAAAATCCGAATTATTTATTTTTTAACAAAAATTAAAAGTATTTAGGCAGAAAAATCCCTGCCATACACCGTAAAAAAGTAGAATTAACTCTGTTTTGGAGGTTAGATAATGGATAGTAATGAAATTCGTTACGACAATCAAAAAATTAAAGATGTAGAAATCAGTGATGAGATAAGAAAGGCATTCCTTGATTATTCAATGAGTGTTATTGTTCAGCGTGCGCTTCCCGATGTACGTGACGGTTTAAAGCCTGTTCACAGAAGAATACTTTACGCTATGTATACTAACAATCTTTATCCTGACAGGCCTTACCGTAAATGCGCCACCACCGTCGGTGAAGTGCTCGGTCACTATCACCCACACGGTGACGCATCTGTTTATGACGCTATGGTTAGGCTTGCACAGCCGTTTTCAATGAGACATATTCTTGTTGACGGTCACGGTAACTTCGGTTCTGTTGACGGTGACCCTGCCGCTGCTTACCGTTATACAGAAAGCAGAATGAGCAAAATCGCTATGAAAATGCTTGAGGATATCAAGAAGGATACCGTCGATTTTGTTCCTAACTTTGATGATAACAGCAAGGAGCCTACCGTTTTACCTTCACGTTATCCTAATTTGCTTGTAAACGGTTCATCGGGTATCGCAGTAGGTATGGCTACAAATATTCCGCCTCATAATATGAACGAGGTTGTTGAGGGTATGTGTTGCCTTATTGATAATCCCGACGCATCGCTTGAGGAAATTATGCAATATATAAAGGGACCCGACTTCCCTACTGCCGGCATTATTATGGGCACAAGAGGAATTAAAGAGGCTTATGCAACAGGCAGAGGCAAGATTTATCTTCGTGCAAGGGCAGAAATTATTGAAACTAAGGGCGACAGATACAAAATTGTTGTAACTGAAATTCCTTACGGTGTAAACAAGGCAAGGCTTATTACACGTATTGCCGATTTGGTTAAGGAAAAAAGGCTTGAGGGCGTAGCCGATGTTCAGGACTATTCAGACAGAAAGGGTATGCACATTGAGGTTACCGTTAAGCGTGACGCAAATGCGCAGGTTGTGCTTAACAATCTTTACAAAATGACAGATATGCAGGTAACGTTCGGTGCGATTATGCTTGCCCTTGTTGACGGCGTTCCAAAAGTATTAACCCTTAAGGAAATTTTACAGCAGTATATTGATTTCCAAAGAGATGTAATTTCAAGAAGAACACGCTTTGAACTTAACAAGGCGCAGGACAGAGCGCATATTTTGGAAGGTCTTGCAAAGGCTATAGATATTGTTGACGAGGTTATTGCAACAATTCGTGCCTGCAAGGGCGGACAAGCCGAGGCAAAGCAAGCTATTATGGACAAGTTTGGCTTTGATGACCCGCAGGCAAGCGCAATCGTTGCTTATCGTTTGGGTCAGTTGGCAGGTCTTGAAATTGAAAAGATAATGAATGAACTCGAAGAACTTCACGAAAGAATTAAGGATTTGACTGACATTCTTGAGCATAGCGAGAGAGTTGACGAGATTATAAAAACCGAAACAAGAGAAATAGCCGCTAAATTCGGCGATGAGAGAAGAACAGAGATTTCTGCCGCAGTCGGTGACGTTGAGGACGAGGACCTTATCCCTGTTGAGGACTGTATTCTCACTCTTACCGAAAAGGGATATATGAAGCGCCAAACTGTTGACACCTATAAGGCTCAAAACAGAGGCGGACGAGGTGTTTCGGGTATGAGCAGAAGAGAAGAGGACGTTGCAAAAACAATGTTTGCCTGCTCTACTCACGATTTTATTATGCTTTTCACCAATAAGGGTAAAGTATTTAAAATGAAAGGATATGAAATTCCGGAATCGTCAAGAACGGGCAAGGGTATGAATGTTGTAAACATTCTTCCTATTGAACAAGGCGAGCAAATTACCGCAATGGTTCGAGTGCCTAAGGATGAGGAGCGTTCATTCCTTTGTATGATGACTAAAAACGGCATTATCAAGAGGACTGCTCTTGACCAATATGACCATATCAGGAAAAACGGCATTATTGCTATCAATCTTGACGAGGGCGATGAGCTTTGCTGGGTTGATATTACAGACGGAAACAGAAAGCTTGTTGCCGCAACTCACGACGGAATGAGCATTTGCTTTGAGGAAAGCGACGCAAGGCTTATCGGCAGAACGGCAAGAGGTGTTAAGGCAATCACATTAAGTGAGGGCGACTATGTTGTTGGCTTTGTTGCAGAGCACGAGGGAGTTAAACTTCTTACTGTATCTGAAACGGGATACGGACGTAAGAGTGAATTTTCCGATTACCGTGTTCAATCAAGAGGCGGTAAGGGACTTCTTAACTACAGGGTTGAAAAGTTCGGCAAGGTTGCTAATATTGCCGCTGTTACGGAAGAAAATGATGTTGTTATGATTTCCACCGACGGAATTATTATTCGTATGCCTGTTGACCAAATTTCTACATTCCAAAGACCTGCAAAGGGTGTTAAGGTAATGAGAGTAAACGAGGGCGAAAAGCTTGCTACAATCAGTGTTGTTGACCGCTTTGAGGAAGACGAAATTGAGACAGAAGATGGCGAAAATGTCGAAAACGCAGGCGAAGAACAAGAAAATGGCGACGAATAATAGATAATCATATCTAAATATGTCTATTAAAAGTGCAAAAAATCAATTTTTACAATTTAGCTATAGTATTTTAATAAGATATGATATATAATGTCAAAAGTTTTTAGTTTGAAAAAGAGGAGTGAATGCGTTGGAGAAAGAATCCTACAGTATTGACGATATACTCTCTGAAGTCAAAAGGCGCAGAGAGAGCGAAAACAGAGAGCAGGCCAATACCGAGGCGCAAGTCTCAGCTCAAACATTCAAGCAGGCAGAGCCTGAAAAGAAAATCGAGGCAGAGCCTGAGCTTAAAGATGATATAAAAGTGCAACAGCCTGAGGTTAAGGTAAGCGTTGCCGAGGACAAGCCTACAAAAACCGAGGTTTTCGTTGAAAAAGAGGAAAACACCGCTAAGGGTGACACGGCTGATATTGTTATTCCTACCATTGAGGAGGAAAAAAACGGTTTTACCGATACCGATGAGGTTGAGGAAAACGAAAGTGTTGCATCAATCAATCAATCGCAAGTCGAGCCTCAGGAAAATAACGATATGGTTGACCTTTTTTCCCTTGCAGGCGGAGAAGTAATCTTGCCGCAGAAGGCGGAGGAGCCTAAAAAAGAGGAAAAGGTTAAATTTTCCAAGACAAAAAAGGGCAAGGCAATAATTTCAATTATAGTAATTCTTCTTGTAATGATTGTTGCGGCAGGTGTGTTTGCGATTTTTTATGCAAATAATATGCTTAATAAGGTTACGGACGATAATAAAGGCGGAACCGATTATGAAATGGGCACCTACTATAACGGTATGGACTTTCTTAAAGAGGACTTCCCTACTATTGAGGAGGCAAGTGCAGGCGACGTATACAGCTATAAGGAATACCTCAAGCAATGGTATCAAAACGGCGACCCTGTAAGCTCAACTCACGTTCTCAACATTCTTCTTATCGGCGAGGATACAAGGGATGAAAAGATAACCGACACTTCCCGTGCAGACTCGGCAATTATTGCAAGCATTAACGTTGATACTAAGGAAATTCATCTCACCTCTGTTTTGCGTGACCTTTATGTTTATTTTGAGGTTGACGGCAAGGGTCAGTACGGCAAAATCAATGCTGCAGCGTCAATGGGCGGTATGAAATGCTATATCAACACTATTGAAAGATATTATAAAATCGCTATTAACAACTATGCGGTTGTAAACTTCAATTCATTCCCTAAGATTATTGACGCACTCGGCGGTGTACCAATCAAAATTACCTCTGCCGAGATTAATGAAATTAACAATCATCCGAGAGTTTACGGCAAGGTTACTATTAAGCAGACGTTTGATGGAACTGAGGGAACAATGAAGTTAAACGGCAAGCAGGCGCTTGCATATTGCAGAATCAGGCATATTGACTCTGACGGCGCAAGGGCAAACAGGCAAAAGACCGTTCTCAACGCAATTCTTAATAAAATGAAAAAGAGCGGCACAGTTGATACGGTTAAAACCGTTAATCAGCTTGCAGGCTATGTATATACGGGCTACAATAAAAAGGAGCTTATCTCTATCGGCAATACGGCGCTTAGGGACGGCTGGCTTGATTACGAAATGAAAACCAAGAATGTTCCTGCTGTTGAAAACTGCAAGGGCGGTTCAAGATTCTCAGTCGCTCCGGGCAATTGGATTTGGCTTGCCGATATTCCAAAGGATGCATATGAGCTTCAAATGGAAATTTATGGAAAATCAAATATTAAATTAAGCGAGAACAGGCCTGCATATATCGAAATGGGCAGATAATTTACGGTTGTGAATAAATAGGCATAACCGTGCCGAAACAGAAAAGGAATTAGAAATACGTATTTATCTACGTTTTTCTAATTCCTTTGTTTTTTATATCAATAACATTTGAACGTTTTGTCTTAATATCCTAAAGGATACGGCGACAAAACGTTGGGCACTTTGAATTTTTAGCGAGAGGGCAGTACCCACGTACAGCTCCTCTCACTAAAAATCCAATTCTGACTACTTCTTCGCAACCTTGTGTTGTATCACTCAAAATAACTTTTGTTTATTATTTTGGCAAAAGTTATTTATCATTCACTTCATTGCTCCTCCTTTCAAAATCTGCCGTACGGTGGTGCGTCAGATTTTGTCGTAGGGGCGAACATTGTTCGCCTTATTTTAAATATTATTACTTGATTAATTTCTTTTTAGTGTTATAATCTTAATACTACACAAAAGAGAGGGAAATATGAACTACACTAAAGGTGCGACTGTAAAATTTGCGCTAAAGCAATCGCTTCCTGTTTTGTTTGGCTATTTGTTCTTAGGCTCGGCTTTCGGCATAATGCTTTATAAGGCAGGTTACAATTGGCTTTGGGCAATATTTATATCGCTTATTGTTTATGCCGGTTCAGGGCAGTTTTTGCTTGTGTCGTTAATCAGCGCAAAAGCGGATATCGCAACAACTGCGCTTATGACTTTGTTTATAAATACACGCCATATGTTTTACGGCTTATCGTATATTGAAAAATTCAAAGCGGGCAAATGGCGCTATCCTTTTATGATTTTTACGCTGACTGACGAAACGTATTCTGTTAATTCGTCAATTATAAGCGTACCTGAAAATGTGGACGAGCCAAAGGCAAGATTTTTAATCGGCGAATTTAACCATTTTTATTGGATAGCAGGCTCTGCACTCGGCTCGCTTTTAAGCCAGCTTATTCCGATTGATTTTACGGGTATAGATTTTTCAATGACTGCCCTTTTTGTGGTTATTTTTATAGATTTGATTAGAAATAACAAAGGAAAATCGGCTATAATCGGTGCAGTCGGTGTATTTTGCGCCGTAATTTGCTTAATTATTTTCGGGGCAGATAATTTTTTACTTCCTTCACTACTCATCACGGTTGTGATTTTATCCTCGTTTAAAAAGTTTTTTGAAACCGAGGAGGTGGCGAAATGACAACTTCTCACCTTATTTTAATGATTGCCGTTGCCGGTGCGGTCACGTTTGGAACAAGGCTTTTCCCTTTTGCGCTTTTCGGTCAAAGCAAGGAAGTGCCGAAGTTTATTAAATATCTCGGCAACGTTTTACCTGTTGCAATTTTAGGTATTCTTATAGTTTATTGCCTTAAAGATTTTGAAAAGGGTGATGTAAACTATATTATTCCTCAGCTTATTTGCGTTGCGCTGACGGCAATAGTTCATATTTGGAAAAAGAATACGCTTTTGTCAATCGCCGTCGGCACAATAGGATATATGCTTTTGATACATTTTGTGTTTATCTAAAAAGATACGCAATGCCTTAATTGACATTGCGTATTTTTTTATTTATTGTTTATGTTGATTATTTATAAATCGTCTGCGTCTTGGATTGGTTTTTCAAGTTCGCCGTTATAATACATATCGGCAGGCACACCCGTATACATTCCCTGCGGGTCGCTTGCAACAATTTCAGGATTTAAAAACGACGTATAATCATTGAATTTGCTTTTGTTTTTCTTATTCTTTTTATCTTTTTTATCATTATTTTTCATAAAAAATCACCTCTGCAATAATTATGATTTGCAAAGGTGATTTTTTTATTATAGTTTTTCAACATCAATTTCTGCAATTTTATCCAAAAATTGCTTTGGCGTTACGACATTGCCGAAAGAGAGATATTCGTCCATATTCATATTAAAATTATTGATAAAAACCGGCACGCTTTCGTATTCAAGGTCGATATGAAGCTTAGCGGCGTCTGCCATAATCACGTTTGGGTCGGCAGTTGTCATATCATAATATTTTGTAACAACGCTTTCGTGGTTTCTTACATATTCAACAACAATGTTTCTGCTTGATTTTGAAATTGAAACATATTTATTTTCGTCTTTTTGAAGTGCGAGCGCCATAGGCATTTGCGCAACCGCCTTGCACGTGTCGGAATTAACAAAAAATTCGTTAATAAAAATTGATTCAAGCCTGCTTGTATCATCAGGCACGATTATAGCAAAAATATACTTAGAAAGCTTTTTTCCGTAAATCGTTTTCATAAATTCCTTAAAATAATACTGACATTCGGCAATTTTTTCGGCAAATTGATGATAAAAAGGAATATTCGGAGTTTCAATAAGTGCGGGCATTGTAAATGTTTTAAATTCACCCGACTCCTTATCCTTAATCAATATGCTGTTGTTAGTGATAATCATAGGTATTGTTTTAGCCAAAAAATCGCCTCCCGACAATATGTATTTTACTACACGTGTTCTTTTAAATCAATAAAATTTCAAATTTTAACAAAAATATAATGAAATTTAAGTACATATATGGTACAATATGTATATTAAAAATTGAAAGGAGCATCAAAATGCCCGATTCAGAAGAATTAAATGAAATTTTAAAAGAAATTAAAAATATAAATGCGCCGAAGGAGGAAAAGCCGAAAAAGCCGGAAGCGCCGCTTAGTTTTGCAAAGCAGGAGGAAGAAGCGCCAAAGGCGGCTGAACCTGAATTTAAACCGGAAATTAAGGAAGAGCCTAAAAATGAAAGCCTGAGCTTTGATGATTTTTCTGCTTTTAATTCAGCCGATAGGGATAATGCCCCAAAGGTAATAAGAAAGGAAGCTGTTAATATGGCTAATGACAAAAAGCCGCCAAAAAAAGGAAACAAAAAGCCGATTATTATTGCGATTGTTGCAGTATTAATCGTTGCAATTGCAGTTGCAGCCGCATTTATTGTTAAAAACAAGAGCAAGGAGCCCCAAACGACTGCACCGCAGACTACTCAGGGGCAAACAACAGCAACACCTGTAGTGACCAAAACAAATCCGCTTACGGGCGAAAGTGATTTTAATGAAAAGGCAGTAGGCAAAAGACCGATTGCCTGCGTAGTTGAAAACTCTGTTTCGGCAAGGCCGCAATGGGGTATTGCCGACAGCAAGAATCCGCCTGATATTATTGTTGAAGGTGAGGTTGAAGGCGGAGAAACAAGAATGCTTTGGATGTATGCAGATTACACTGCCGTTCCGTCACAAATCGGACCGATGAGAAGTGCAAGGCCTCCTTACATTAAATTTTCAGAGCTTTTTGATGCTATTTTCCTCCATTGGGGACAGAGCCAGACGAAGAGAGGCACTAACTATATCGGTGCTAACACAATCTTTAGGCAGGACAATGTTGACCATATCAACCAAATGACATATTCAGGCAAGGTTGCACTCTTTGGCAGGGATTCCTCAAGAGGTGTATCAACCGAGCATACCGGCGTTATGTACGGCTCAAAGATTGCCGGCGCTATTAAAGGTGAGGGCTTTAGAACAGACGCTAATGAAAGCAAATATACAAAGTTCAATTTCGCAAGCGAGGAGTCAACGGTAAGCGATAAAGAGTGTAAAACTCTCGGACTTACTTTCTCTAACAGAACATCTACAAGAGATTGGACATACGACTCAAGCGACAAGATGTATCATTCAAACGATTACAAGACTGATGTTGCAAGAAAAAATCTTCTTGTTCTTTTTGATAAGACCGAATACGTTTCAAAGTCTAACTACAAAAACAGCGGCTCATCTGAGGTTTACTGCAACTATAAACTTGCAGGCGGCAAGGGCAAGCTTGCAACCGACGGAACAGTTATTGATATTAACTGGAGCGTAAAGAACGGCGTTCTTGTAATTAAGGATACAAACGGAAATGATGTAAAGCTTAATGTGGGCACAACCTGGATCGGATATGCATCATCAAACAACGGCGGCAGTGTTAAATAAGTCGGTTGTGAATAAGCAGCCATAACCGTGCCTCGTCGAAAGAAATTCCGTGTTTGAATAAATTTTTGCAAAATTCATAATAAACACATTAGTTATCACTTGCTACGAAACAGTACACTGTACTGTTTCTCCCAAATTCACAAGTGAATTTGGAGCCACGTGTCTCTTGTGCTTCGCACAATTCACTCTTCTCCCCAAAAAGCTTACGCTTTCCGGGGACCCCGATTGAAATTTCACGTTTGAGAAACGGGCGAACAATGTTCGCCCCTACGGTATTCCAAAATTTGCCGCACTACTGTACAGCAAATGTTATTGATATAAAAAATTAAGGATTAGATATTCGTAAATTAATACGAATACCTAATCCTTTTATTTTTCCGGCACGATTATGGCTACTTATTCACAACCGACTGCATACTTTCAGGTGAAGTATCAATAACCTCAATCTTGTTTGCTCGCATCCAAAGCGATGGGGTGATACGAAGCTTGAAGCCGTAGCCCGGGTCCATTTGCCAATGAGCCATAGGCGCTTCGGGCAAGCCGTAGCAGGAAAGAAGGGTCATAAGCACGCCTGCGTGGCCGACAATTGCAATATTTTGTGTTCCCGTTTTGATACAGCCGTCAATCACCTTTTCAAAAGCGGCACAAATTCGCTGTGCAAATTCCGCATTGCTTTCGCCATACGGCGTTTTTGCATAAATGTCGCCGCCTATCCAATTTTTAAAATCCTCGTTTTCTTTTAAATCATCAGCCGTGCATTGCTCAAATTCGCCGAAGTTATATTCGATAAAATCATCAATTGTTATAATCGTGTTATCGGGAAACATAATCTCAGCCGAGTCTTTGCACCTTTTCAGCGGTGAGGAAAACACTGCGTCAACCTTTGGATAGTGATACTTTGCTTTGATTGAATGAAGCTCGTTTATACTATCTGTAGTGAGTGGCAAATCCGTATGCCCAATATACTGTGCGTTTAAGTTTCCCTTGGTTATCCCGTGACGGAAGAAATATAAATTATAAGATTTCATTGTGAAATGCTCCTTTTTAAGCCAATTATTACAAAATATTACAAATAGGACAACGCACTTTACAAATAGTAATACGGTGATATAATACTATTTGTAATAAATGAGGTGGTTGCTATGAGTACAAAAAAAGATGAAAAGAAAGCCGCAAAAGCTGATAAAAACGAAAAAAATTCAAAATTTGCATTAAAACTCTCTGAACTCAGAAGAGAAAGAGGTATCAGCCAAAAGAAAGCGGCAACTGACCTTGGAATTTCTCAAGCGCTTTTGAGCCATTATGAAAAAGGCATCAGGGAATGTGGGCTTGATTTTGTTATACGTTGCAGTGAATATTACAGCGTTACAACCGATTATCTTTTGGGTGTAAGCGAAAGCAGAAACGGCTTTGACGTTGATGCTATGAATCAGCAGGAAGAAGAAAACGGTGAATTTTCCGTTTTTACTCTTGGCAAAGCAACAAAATATTTGCTTGACCTTGCTGCAACCGGAAGCGACGAGGGTGCGCTGAAATATGTTTCGGATTACTATACGCTGTGCGTTTATCGTGGCGCAATTACGCTTGCAAAAGCAGGACTGCTTCCTAAGGAAATGTTCAGGCTTGACTATACTCTCGGCAGGGAGCTTGCTTCGGCTGCACTTTCGGTTGAGGACGCAAAATTTGTTTTCATTGAAGATAAATCGAGAACAGGCTCGGACCTCGGCGAGAAAACGGCGCTTCACAGCCTTATTGAAAAGGCAGAGAATATTATTTACAATACATTCGTTTTAGAATAAAGTGTATTGGTTTTTTTGAAGCTTAATAAATTCAAGTATAATCGTCGTAGAGATTTCTGCGGCGATTTTTTTAAATGTGGGATAATCAAGCTGGGAATTTTCATCTCCGCCGTCGCTGATTGAACGCAAAACGGCAAAAGGAATGTTATTAGCGGCACAGGTGTGGCCTATTGCGCCGCCCTCCATTTCGCCGCAAATTGCGCCGAATTCATTTTTGAGCATATCCTTAAGCTCACTGCTTGCTATAAAAGTATCACCGCTTGCTATGGTTCCCCTATGAATTTTTTCACCGCAGGAAATGGCGGTACGTGCCAAAAGTTCGGAAATTTTTTCATCTGCCTTAACTTTGATAACGTTAAGCCCGTTGATAAAACCTCTCGGCTCACCTAAAGCGGTAATATCAATATCATATTCGCAAACGTCGCTTGAGATAACAACGTTTTTGATAACAACGTCGTTTGAAAGCGAGCAGGCAACACCGACGTTGATAATCATTTCAATATCAAAATTATCAATCATAGCCTGAGCGCACAAAGCGGCATTGACCTTACCCGGCGAGCATTTTGCAACGCAGACGGTCACGTCTTCAATAAAGCCGCAAACAAATTCAACCCCGGCAATTTCGCTGACTGTTTTGCCTTTTACCTGAGCTTTGATGTTATCAACCTCGGTATCCATTGCACCGATAATTCCTATCATAACAGTATCTCCCTTAAATAAGATTGTGTATATGAAATCTCTTTCCCCAAGATATAGTGCTATTATAATATAATAATAAAATAAATACAAGAATAATTATTTTTTTATTGACAAAAGGCGTAAAACTAATATATAATATCTACCGATATTGTGGAAAGTGTTGCTATCGATAATTTTAAAGATAAGCAAATTCCGCACGCCTGTGCTATACCGCACAGAGCAAACGAAAATTAAGACAAGTTTGATTTTCAGAAATGGAGTGAAAAAAATGAAGAGAACTTACCAGCCAAAGAAGAGACACGCACAGAAGGTACACGGTTTCAGACAGAGAATGTCAACAAAGAACGGCAGAAAGGTACTTGCTCGCCGTCGTGCAAAGGGCAGAAAGCAACTTTCTTACTAATTACAGATTGGGTGCGATTTGGTGAAAAGCAAAACCTTAAAGGAAAATAAAGATTTTCGCCGACTTTACTATAAAGGTAAGAGCCGTGCTTCCTCCTGCATTGTGACATATGTTGCAAAAAGCGGGACAAAAGGAACAAGGATAGGCATTACTGCAAGTAAAAAAATCGGCTGTGCAGTTGAACGAAACAGAGCAAAGAGAGTTATTCGAGCCGCCTTTTCTCAGCTTGAGGGAAGAATTAACGGCAGCTATGATTTTGTTTTTGTTGCACGCACAAAAACCTCAAAGGTTAAAATGCAGAAAGTGCTTGAGCAAATGGAACAGCACTTTAAAGCATTGGGAGTAATAGACTGATGAATGCTTTAAGAAACGCAATTAAAAAGGTATTGATTTTTTTAATTAAGACCTATCAATTGACCTTAAGCCCTCGGTTTTCCCACGGAAGTTGCAGATTTACACCCACGTGTTCGCAGTACGCTCTTGAAGCTATTGAAGTTCACGGTATTTTTAAAGGGTGCTTGCTTGCAGCTTGGAGAATTTTGAGATGTAATCCTTTTTCCAAAGGTGGCTGGGACCCTGTTCCCCCTAAAAAAACTAAAGAGGACAAATAATGAGCAGTATTATAATGGCAGCTAATGCCGTTTCAAACGGTATGGCAGTTTTTAAGCCGCTTTATTGGTTGTTTGGTAAATGTATGGAGTTTTTGCTCGATGTGCTTAACAATCAATATTTTATCGCACTTATTATTTTCACTGTAGTAACCCGTTTGCTTCTTTTGCCGCTTAACGTTAAGCAGCAGAAATCTATGGCGGCAACTACAAGACTGCAACCTAAAATCCAAAAGATTAATAAAAAATATCCTGACCCGAGAGACAGGGACAAGCTTAACAGGGAAATGCAGGAACTTTATGCAAGAGAGGGTCATAACCCTATGCAAATGGGCTGTGGACCTATGATTTTCCAAATGGTTTTCCTTATGGGTGTCATCGGTATTATTTATTATCCTATTCAGTATGTTTTAGGTGCAAGTGGATTTAATGATGCATCAAACGATATTTACAAGGTAATTTTGCCGATTTATCAGCAAATTACAGGTAATGCTGATGCAAAAATAACTTATTTTCAGTTGAACATACTCGAGAACTTCCCTGCTTACAAGGAAGCGCTTATGCAGTCATTCCCGAAGATATTTACCCAAAATGTTTGCAGTGATATTGAAACCTACAGGCAGGGTATGACGTTATTCGGTCTTGATATGACACGTATTCCGCATTGGAAGGACGGCATTATTGTTATAATTCCTATTCTTTCCCTTGTAACATCGCTCGGTTCAAGCGTTGTTTCTACAATCATTCAAAAGAAAAATAACCCGGCAGCATCTCAGCAGAATGCGCAAATGATGATGATGATGCTTATGATGCCGTTTTTCTCCTTCTACATTGCGTTTAAGGTAACGGCTGCAGTCGGTTTTTATTGGACTATTTCAAATGTTATTGCTATTTTGCAGCAGATTTATATTTTCAAGGTTCATCCGCCTAAGAGGACTCAGGCAAAATTGATGGTTGAAAACACTATTGAACGTCGTTCACGTGAAGAAAATATTAAAAAGATGACGAAATAATTATCGGAGGATAAAGATGATAAAGGAATTTATCGGTACCGGTAAAACAGTTGAAGAAGCTACCCAAAATGCAAAGCTTCAGCTCAACGCTCCGGAGATGGCTGACGTTCACGTTGAAGTTATCAAGTATCCGGAGAAGAAGAAGTTTTTTGGTTTAATCGGTGGCTGTGATGCCGAGGTTAAGGTAAGCTATGATGACGGCAAGAGAGAGAAAAAGGCCGACGCTCCAAAAAAGAGCTATGAAAAGAAGGCAAATTCTCCTAAAAAGCCGGCACCAAAGAAGCCTGCAGGCGAAAAGCCTATTAAGGAAACCAAGGCAGATAAACCGGAAGAAGAGATTAGCGAGAAGGACATTGACCTTGACTATGCTTGCCAATATCTTAAGACAATGATTGAAGGTCTTAATGTTGTTGACCCAAAGATTACGGCAAAGGTTGTTGACGGCACGGTTGAGATGTTAATTGAATGTGAGGATTACGGTATCATTATCGGCAGAAGAGGCGAAACTCTTGACTCACTTCAATATCTTACAAGTCTTGCTATTAAAAATGGAACTAATAAATATGTAAGAGTTACTCTTAACGTAGGCGACTACAGAGCTAAGAGAGAGGAAACTCTTAAGGCGCTTGCAACAAAGAATGCAAATTTCGTTGCAAGAACAGGCAGACGTTATTCATTCGAGCCAATGAATCCGTATGAAAGAAGAATTATTCATACCGCAGTGCAGGAGGTTGAGGGTGTTACCTCACGTTCGGTAGGCAGCGGAATGGACAGACGAGTTCTTATTGAGCCTGAAGGCGGAGTTAGACGTAATTACAGAAATGACAGAAGAGGCGGCAGACGTCCGGCTCCTGCTCATAGCACTGTTGACGCTAACAGAGAAAAGAAGGCTGACAGAGCGGATATGCCTAAGTTTGGCAAAATCGAAGTTAGCCAAAATAACGACTGATAACCAATTTATATTATAATGGCGGACAGTTTTGTTCGCCATTATTTTGCATAAGAACACTTTAGCAGGAGGGATAACAATGAGTAAAACTATTGCGGCAATTGCCACGGGAAACAGCGTTTCGGGAATAGGTGTAATAAGAATCAGCGGGGAACGTGCAATTGAAATTGCGCAAAAAGTTTTTAAATCAGCGGATAATACTCCCCTCTCCTCGCTTAAAGGATATACGGCAAAATTCGGCAATGTTTATTCAAAAGGCGAAAAGTATGACAATGCGATTGCGCTTGTTTTTCGTGCCCCGAAAAGCTACACGGGTGAGGATGTTGTTGAACTTTCCGTACACGGCGGAATTTTTATTGTTGAAAAAACCTTGGAGTCTGTTTTAGATGCAGGTGCAAGCCCTGCCGAAGCAGGCGAATTTACCAAAAGAGCATTTTTAAACGGAAAAATGGACCTTACGCAAGCGGAGGCTGTTGCCACATTGATATCGGCAAACGGTCAGGAGGCGGCTAAGGCATCGTTTAATCTTTTGCAGGGTTCTTTGAGCAATAAAATATCAAATGTTCTTGATAAAATCGTGTCTTTGAGTGCGTCAATGGCGGCATGGGTTGATTATCCTGATGAGGAAATACCGGAGCTTGACGAAAATACGTTGAAAAATACGTTGTCTTTCGCCAAAAACGAATTAAAAGAGTTGCTTGATAATTATGAAAGCGGAATGATAATGACGCAGGGTGTAAATACCGTTATTGCAGGCAGACCTAATGCGGGAAAATCAACGCTTATGAATATGCTTTCGGGCAAAGAGAAAAGCATCGTTACTCACATTGAGGGCACAACGAGAGATATTGTTGAAAATTCTGTTAGGCTCGGCTCGCTTGTGCTACACCTTTCCGACACGGCAGGGCTTAGAGAGAGCGACGACGTTGTGGAAGCAATCGGAATTAAAAAAGCGCTTGAAAGAATTGACACCGCCTCGCTTGTGCTTGCTGTTTTTGACAGTTCACGTGAGTTTGACGATGACGATAAAATGCTGATTGATTCTTGCAAGGGCAAAAAGGCAGTTGCCGTTATCAATAAAACCGACCTCTCCCCTAAAATCAATACGGGTAAAATAAAAGATAATTTTGAAAGCATTGTTTATATTTCAGCCAAAAATAATTTAGGGCTTAAAGAGCTTGAAACGGCGGTTAAAAACATATTGGGTGTTGAGGAATTTGACTCCTCTGCCCCACTCATTGCAAACAGACGTCAAAAGCAATGTATTCAAATGGCTTGGGAAAATATAAACGAGGCATTATCGGCGGCTGAAATCGGCTTAACTTATGATGCAATTAATGTTATGATTGACAGCGCAGTTGACGAACTTTTGGCGCTTACGGGTAAAAAGGCTACCGAAGAGGTAGTAAACAACATTTTTTCACGTTTTTGCGTAGGCAAATAAATTAAGGAGGTAAAGCTATGGAATATTTTGCAGGAAGCTATGATGTAATAGTTATCGGAGCAGGTCACGCAGGAATTGAAGCATGCCTTGCGGCTGCCCGACTTGGTGTTAAGACTGCCGTTTTTACAATCAATCTTGATTGGGTCGGCAATATGCCGTGCAATCCGTCAATCGGCGGAACGTCTAAAGGTCACCTTGTGCGTGAAATTGACGCACTCGGCGGTGAAATGGGCAAGGCGGCAGATAAATACACCCTGCAATCCCGTATGCTCAACCTCGGAAAAGGACCTGCCGTTCATTCACTCAGAGCGCAAATTGACAGGAGAGAATATTCGCAGGGAATGAAGCATACGCTCGAACTTCAGGAAAATCTTGATATCAGGCAGGGCGAAATAGTTGACCTTTACCGCTTGGAAAACGGAGAGTGGCAGGTTAAAACAAAACTTGAAGCACTTTTCAATGCCAAGGCTGTTATTATTGCAACGGGAACTTTTCTCGGCGGCAGAGTATATATCGGCGATGTTTCATACGAAAGCGGACCTGACGGAATGTTCCCGGCAACAGAGCTTTCAAAAGCGCTTAAAAAGCTTAACATTCCTCTAAGAAGATTTAAAACAGGCACTCCGTCGAGAGTGAACAGGCAGTCGATTGATTTTTCAAATCTTGAAGAGCAGGACGGCGACGAAGAAACCGTACCGTTTAGTTTTGAAACTCAAACACCGCCGAAGAATAAGGTTTGCTGTCATATAACTTATTCCAATGAAAAAACAAAACAGATTATTCTTGAAAATTTGGACAGAAGCCCTATGTATTCGGGCAAAATTGAGGGCAAAGGGCCAAGATACTGTCCGTCTTTTGAGGATAAAATTGTAAGATTTAAAGACAAGGAACGCCATCAGCTTTTCATTGAACCTTGCGGACTTAAAACTGAGGAGATGTATCTTCAGGGCTTGTCATCTTCCCTACCTGAGGATGTTCAGCTTGCTTTTATTCATACTATTCCCGGTTTGGAGCATGCTCAAGTTATGAGGACGGCTTATGCGATTGAGTATGATTGTGTTGACCCGACGGCACTTAATGCGACACTTGAATTTAACTCTATTAAAGGGCTTTACGGCGCAGGTCAGTTCAACGGTTCAAGCGGATATGAGGAAGCGGCAGCGCAGGGTCTTGTGGCAGGAATTAATGCGGCTCTTAAAATTAAAGGTGAAGAGCCTATGATTTTAGACCGTGGCGGCTCATATATAGGAACTCTTATTGACGACCTTGTAACTAAAGGTTGCACCGACCCTTACAGAATGATGACAAGTCGAAGCGAATACCGTCTTGTTTTAAGGCAGGATAATGCAGATGTTCGTTTAACACCGATTGGTTACAAAATCGGCTTGATTTCGCAAGAGAGATATGATAAATTTATAAGTAAAGAAGAAATGGTTAAGGCGGAAAGGGAAAGAATTGAGCAAAAATCAATTCCCCTTACCGATGCTCTTCAAAAAATTATGGAGGATTGCGGCACAACGCCACTTGAGCGTGGCTGCAAAATGATAGAACTTCTTAAAAGGCCTCAAATTACATACAAAGCGTTGACGAGTGTTGATGATGACAGACCCGACCTGCCACGTGCGGTATTTGAGCAGGTTGAAATTGCGGTTAAATATGAGGGTTACATTAAAAGGCAGGAGCAGCAAATTAAAGAAATGCGCCGAATTGAGTGCAAAAAAATTCCTGCCGATATTGATTATTATTCACTTAAAGGTCTTAGGCTTGAGGCAGTTGAGAAGCTATCTAAAATTAAACCTGAAAATCTTGGGCAGGCAAGCAGAATCAGCGGCGTAAACCCTGCCGATATTGCCGCTCTCAACATAATTTTGGAGACGTTATGATAGATTACGACCTTTTATTAAGCGAAGCAAAGAAAATCGGAGTTGACCTCGGTGAATACGGGGCCGACAGATTTGACACTTATGCAGAAAGGCTTGTTCGCTGGAACGAGCACGTGAATCTCACAGCGATTGTTGAACCTGACGATATAGTTATCAAGCATTTTATTGACAGTCTTTATGCTATGAAATTTGTTGATTTTAAGGCAGGGCAAAGCATTGCCGATGTCGGCACGGGTGCAGGTTTCCCCGGTATGCCGCTGCTGATTGCCAATCCTGAACTTTCAGTCAATTTTATAGACAGTTCGGGAAAAAGGATAAATTTTATAAAAGATGTACTCAGTAATATAGGTATTATTGCAACAAGTACGCACGAGAGAGCCGAAGACGTCGGCAAAAATCCCGAATTTCGTGAGCAATACGATTTTGCTACGGCAAGAGCTGTTGCACCGCTTAATGTTCTTTGCGAATACTGCCTGCCGCTTGTTAAGGTTGGCGGACGATTTGTTTCACTGAAAGGCTCTAACGGATTAGAGGAACTTGAAGCGGCGAAAAATGCAATAATGGTACTTGGCGGAGAGATTGAGACGGCTGAAAGCTACGTTTTGCCCAACGGCGACGGCAGAACGATATTTGTTATTAAAAAGATATCGCAAACTCCGACAAAATACCCCAGAAAACCCAAAAAAATTGATACCCGACCGCTCTGAATATAACAGAATATGTCGAATTATAAGGATTTCTCACGATGAGAAATCCTTTATTTTTGTAATACTTTATGGTATATTTATATCAAGGAGTGAGAGACGTGGAGCAAATCGTTCAAATACCTACGGAAAAGCTGTTGCCTAATCCTTATCAGCCACGAAAGCAGTTTAAAAGCGAGGATATGTTGTCTCTTGCTGACTCGATAAAAGAAAACGGTGTACTTCAACCGCTTTTGTGCAGGCAGATTAATCACAGCGACTACTATGAATTAATCGCCGGTGAACGCAGACTCAGAGCGGCAATTCTTGCAAATCTTCAAAGCGTTCCCTGCATTGTGGTTGAATGTGAGTACGAGGACAGTGCGGTTTATTCAATTATAGAAAATATACAGCGCTCTGACCTCAACTTTTTTGAAGAGGCACTTGCGATATCTCATTTGATGAATACATTTGGCTTAACTCAACAGCAAATTAGCAAAAAGCTTGGAAAAAGTCAAAGTGCATTGTCAAATAAGCTTAGGCTTCTGCGACTCCCTGCCGATGTCAGATATTTTATTGACAAAGAGGGATTGACCGAGCGTCATGCAAGGGCTTTGCTTAAAATTGATAACGAAAAGGATATGTGGACAACTCTTAAAGTCATAACAGAACGCCATCTTAATGTTGAGCAAACGGAGGCTTATATCGAGTCTTTGACTAATAAAGAGATTAAGCATAAGAAAAACGTTATTAAAGTTTTTAAAGACATAAGGATTTTTGTCAACACGGTTAATAAGGCTATCGCTACAATGAAAGAAAGCGGAATTAATGCCGAATCGGATAAGACAGAAACTGACGAATATATAGAATTTAGGGTAAGAATACCTAAGGATGCTAAAATGCAGGACAAGACTGCATAATTAACTTCGCTTAAAACGGATAACATCCGTTTTAACATATTCTCCTCTTTTCATCACGTGGAAAAAACGGGCTTAATTGTCCGTTTTTTCTGCTTTTATAAAGAACTCTTGTGTTTCACGTGAAACAGCTACCCTATATATAGTTTTTAGGATAAACACAGTTTAAATTTTATTTATTTCATATTATATTATGTTTATATATTTGTATAATGTGAAATTCTTATTCTAATGATTTAATTTAGTTTAATTTTCGTTTGTTTAACATAAAAAATCATTGTTTCACGTGAAACGTCTATATATTGTATACCCTTACTTTGACAGACACAAAAGTTGAAAAATAATTGTAATGTTTCACGTGAAACCTCTTGCCTACTCCCCTCTCTTGTAGTATAATCTTCAATACGGAGGTGAACGTATGGGAAAAACCGTATCTATATTTAACCAAAAAGGCGGAGTAGGAAAAACTACCACTTGCGTAAACTTTGCTGCCGCCCTCGGTTTAAAAGGAAAGAAAACACTTCTTGTTGACCTTGACCCTCAGGGTAACACAACAAGCGGTGTCGGAATAGATAAAACAGAAATAGAAAAATCTACGTATGATATCCTTATTAATGACGAAGCTGCTAAAGATATAGTTATTAAGACGGAGTTTAAAAATCTTTCAGTCCTCCCTGCCAATATGAATCTTGCAGGTGCAGAGCTTGAGCTTGCAGAGGAAGAAAACAGATTTAAAGCGCTTAAAAAAGCACTTGCTCCGCTCGTAATGGAATATGATTATATTATTATTGATTGCCCGCCAAGCTTAGGGCTTCTTTCGCTTAATGCATTAACCGCTTCTGATACACTTATTGTGCCGTTGCAATGCGAATATTATGCGTTAGAGGGATTGAGCCAGCTTTTGGGAACAGTCAGAACAGTTAAACAGCATTACAACGAGCATTTGGAGCTTGAAGGTGTGCTTTATACAATGTATGACACACGTCTTAAGCTTAATTCGCAGGTTATTGATGAAGTTAATCAGTATTTTCCGAATAAAGCGTATAAAACAACTATTCCACGAAGTGTTAAGCTTGCCGAAGCACCGAGTTTTGGCAAACCTATCTTTTATTATGAAAAATACACAAAACCCGCTTTTGCATATAAAAAATTTGCAGATGAATTTTTGAAAAAACAGTAAATATGTAATAATATGTTGAATTTGTAATTTTATGTGAGGGATTTAACATAAACTCTATATAGGAGGAGAATAATGGCTAAAAAGCAATCAGGTCTCGGTAAAGGGTTAAGTGCCCTTATGCTTGAAAACTCGGTTGACGAAATGGTAGCAACAAATACGTTGCCGCTCAACGAGATTATGCCTAATAAAGAGCAGCCGAGAAAGACTTTTGACGAGGGCGCTTTGCAGGAGCTTGCCGACAGTATTACTCAGCACGGTGTGCTTCAACCGCTTCTTGTCAGACCGCTTGTGACAGGCGGATATCAGCTTGTTGCCGGCGAAAGACGTTGGAGAGCGTCACGAATGGCAGGGCTTAAAGAAGTTCCTGTTGTTGTGAAGGAACTTTCCGACGTTGAAACAATGGAAATCGCAATAATTGAGAATTTGCAGCGTGAGGACCTCAACCCGATTGAAGAGGCGGAGGGTTTGCAGGCTCTTATTGACCGTTGCGGTTTCACACAAGAAGAGGTTGCAACCTCAGTCGGCAAGTCACGTCCGGCTATTGCAAACGCTTTGCGACTTCTTAAATTGCCGCAGGAAGTGCGAGATATGACTAAAAACGGCGAAATTAGCGCAGGTCACGCAAGGGCACTTCTGTCCTTTGATAACGAGGCAATGATTTATGAGGTTGCTGAAAATATTGTTAAAAATAATCTTACTGTTCGTGATGTAGAACGTTTAGCAAAAACAAGTGAAAAAACCTCACCGTCTGCAAAAAGAAAGAGCAAAAGACGTGACAGCTTTTATGATGAGGTTGAGCTTACGCTTACGGAAGTTCTCGGCAGAAAAGTTAAGGTATATAACGGCAGAGGAAAGGGAACTCTTGAAATAGAGTTTTACTCCGCCGATGATTTAAAAGAAATTGCAAATAAATTAGGAGAATAAAAAATGATTGACATTAAATTTTTAAGAGAAAATCCTGACGTTGTAAAGGAAAATATTAAAAAGAAGTTTCAGGATAAAAAATTACCGCTTGTTGACGAGGTAATCGAACTTGATGAAGAGCGCAGAGCTTCAATGGCTAAGGCTGACGAGCTTCGTGCAAACAGAAACAAGCTTTCTAAGGAAATCGGCGCACTTATGGCTCAGGGCAAAAAAGACGAGGCTATGGCAATTCGTGAAAAGGTTACGGCTCAGGCACAGGAGCTTGAAGAGCTTGGTGCTAAGGAAAAGGAACTTAACGAAAAGGTTACATCAATTATGATGTCTATTCCTAATATTATCGAGGACAGCGTTCCAATCGGTAAGGACGACAGCGAAAACGTTGAGGTTGAGCGCTTCGGTGAGCCGGTTGTTCCTGATTATGAAATCCCGTATCATACAGATATTATGGAAAGCTTTGACGGCATCGACCTTGAAGCCGCAGGCAGAGTTGCAGGCAACGGTTTTTATTATCTTATGGGCGATATCGCAAGACTTCATTCAGCAGTTATCAGCTATGCAAGAGATTTTATGATTGACAGGGGATTTACTTATGTTGTGCCTCCGTTTATGATTCGTTCAAACGTTGTAACAGGAGTTATGAGCTTTGAAGAAATGGACGCAATGATGTATAAAATCGAGGGTGAGGACCTTTATCTTATCGGTACAAGCGAACATTCAATGATCGGTAAGTTTATTGATACAATCACTCCCGAAGAAAAACTTCCGCTTACTCTTACTTCTTATTCTCCTTGCTTCCGTAAGGAAAAGGGTGCGCATGGTATCGAGGAACGTGGTGTTTACAGAATTCATCAGTTTGAAAAGCAGGAAATGGTTGTTGTTTGTAAGCCGGAGGAGTCAAAAATGTGGTTTGATAAGCTTTGGCAGAATACCGTTGACCTTTTCAGAAGCCTTGATATTCCTGTTCGTACTCTTGAATGTTGCTCGGGCGACCTTGCAGACCTTAAGGTTAAGAGTGTTGACGTTGAGGCTTGGTCACCAAGACAGAAGAAATATTTTGAGGTTGGCTCTTGTTCAAATCTTACCGATGCACAGGCTCGCAGACTTAAAATCAGAGTAAAGGGTGAAAACGGAAATTACCTTGCTCATACGCTTAATAATACGGTAGTTGCTCCTCCGAGAATGCTTATCGCTTTTCTTGAAAATAATCTTCAAGCTGACGGCAGCGTTCTTATTCCTGAGGCACTTCGTATGTATATGGGCGGCAAGGACAGAATTATTCCTAAGAAATAATGCAAATTATATCGTTAATTATTGCGGTTTTGCTTTTAATAATTTTCATATTTCCTATATCCACGGGCGTTCATAATTTAGGTATGGCGGCAGGTGTGTTTTTGGGGCTGTGCTTCGGCGCAGAGGGCTTGTTTTATAATAAAATGAGTTTTGCCGCCCAAAGATATACTGTTTTTGCGCTGTTCGTCGTTTCGCTTATTTTGATTTTTGCCTGCGCTTACGTTATGAAATTCGGCAAAAATACCGCAAAAAACCAAAAAACGTTAATAGTTTTGGGATGTAGGGTAAAGGGCGATGTTCCAAGCCTTGCACTTCAAAAAAGGGCAGATGCCGCATATTTTTATCTGCTTAAAAATCCTGATTGTGTTGCAATTTTAAGCGGCGGTCAGGGTAAGGATGAAAATATCAGCGAAGCCGCTTGCCTTAAAAAGCTTTTGACGGATAGGGGAATTGCGCAAAGCAGGCTTTTTTGCGAGGAACTTTCCACCTCGACCGATGAAAATATCCGCTTTTCCAAGAAAATTATTGACGAAAACAGCCTTGATACAAGCGTTGCCATTGTTACAAGCGAATATCATCAGCTCAGAGCAAAGCATATTTGCGAAAAAAACGGCTTGAGCTTTGCCTCAATCAGCTCCAAAACCGAGCCGCTTTATTTGCCGACCTTTCTTGTAAGGGAACTTATGGCATTGATAAATGAAAAGATAAAATAAATAAAAAAGCGTTGGAAACTTCAAATTTCCAACGCTTTTAGTTTTGGTATTTCCGAAATATATTTAACATTTAAAATTCAACTACAAATTTTATTGATAAAAATATCGGGAACATTTTTGTGCTATTATTTTTAGGTTTATTGATTTTACTAGTTTTTATGATATAATTTTAATATATAGGGGGAATATATATGGCTTTGATTGAATTTTTGACATGTGCAACAGGATATGCAGTGTTATCATTGTTAGGTAGTGATAAATCTAATAAAAACAATAATTCGTATGCTACATGCACAAAAAAAGAACTCAAAGAGAAAAAAGAAGTAGAGGGAATTAATAAATGCGAAAAGTTGAATATAAAGTTAAAAGAGGAATATGATAGCTATTTATTGCTACACAAAAACTATAAAATATTGAACTATGCATTTAACTTTAATAAGTTAATTCAAAATTATAATGCAAATGAATTTAAGTTTAAAGAAGCGCCAACATGTAATGAGGTATATTTATTAGAGTATGAACCTATACGTAGACAAAAGTTTAATATTTTTAAATCACAAAAAAATAAAAACTCTGAATTAATGGAATTAAATTCAATTACTGACAATATTTATAATCGTTTAAATAATCAAAAAAAATTATTAAATGAAATGAAATATAAAATTGATTTGTGTAAATACAAAAATGAGAAACTTGATAAATATAATGAATATATTATAGGAGAAAAAATAAAACAACAAAAATTAAAAAAAGATAACAAATATTATAACGATTGGAAAAATAAATGTTATAGTGGTGATGAAAAAAATTTAGAGAAATTATTTGAATTAATTTTAAATGATGTAACTAATGGAAAAAATATAGGTTTAAAAAATTTCTCTTGTAAATATAGCCGAATAATTAAGAGAGTATATATTTATCTAAATGTTCAAAATAAAGAGCAAATGTTTTATTATGAAAGGTATAAATATATTAAAACTAAAGATGAGATAAGAAAAGTTAATTTAAAACAAAGAGATCAGAATAATCTTTTTAAGACATTCTTGGTGAGTATTAGCGTTGCATTATCTTCGGTTATTGCAAATAATGATGAATTCAATAGTATTAACGATATAATAGTAAATTGTTATGAAAATAATGTATGTAGATCATCTTTTTACATAAAAAAAGATAAATTAATAAATAAATTTAATTTTGATATAGCAAATATCCCTGAAGAAAATGTTAGAATTTATAGTAGCGTAAAAAAGCCAGTAATTCCTTTAGATAGTTACTATATTAATATTAAGACGCGTTAAGAGGTGAATTTGAGGATGTTTTTTTATAAAAAATGCTACAAAAAAGAAAAAGAACTAAATGAAATATTGGACTCGCAAAATTTGCAATTAGATACTAAAGTCACTGAAGTTCAAAAGAAAATAGATGAAATATTAAAGCAGAACTTACATTATAAAGAAAAGTTGATTGAAGTGACAAATGAGTTGAATACTTATAAATCATTGATTTCTGTAAATGAATTGAATTTTATAAATGTAAATATAAATAATTTAAAGTTTGAAAAAGATTTACTTGAAAAAGAAATTCATAAAAAAGAAACGTTGATAATGGAATATAAAGACGAGTTGTTAAAAGTAAAATATGATTACTATGTAGCTGACGAAAACGACAAAGTGTCGTTCGCAAAGAAGTATAGTTATACAAATTTAGAAGATTATGAGAATCATCGAAAGGAAATTAAGAGTAAAGAACGATTATTAAAAACAGATGAAAAAGCAGTAAATTTTAATAAACATTTTTTAATTGATAATGATGAAAAAAGCACTAAAAAATTTGTTAAAAATACAACTAAAAGTGTAATTGAGTATTTTGATATTATATGTCAAAACTACATAAAATCAGTAAAAATATCAAATTATGAAAAAATTAAAAATAACATAGTTATTGCAGCTGAAAAAATAAAATCTAATAATGAGTTATTAAATTTATCAATTTCAAATGAATATTTACAATGTAAACTTGATGAACTTGATATAACATACGAATTAAATCAAAAAAAGGAAGAAGAAAAAGAAGAAAGACGAAGAAAAAGAGAAGAAAAAGCAGAGGAAGAAAAAGTAATTAAAGAAATTGAAGAAAGGAGAGCAGAAATTGATAAGGAGGAACAGCATCTAACTAATAAAAAAGAAGATTTAGAAAAACAAATAAGAGAAATTACAAACATTGATATAAAAGAATATCTGATTACGCGAATTGATGAAATAAATCAGAAATTAAATGAAATATGTCAGCAGAGAGAGGAACTCACACAAAGAGAGGCAAATAAAAAAATTGGATATGTTTATATTATTTCGAATATTGGAGCTTTTGGTGAAAATGTATATAAAATTGGAATGACCAGAAGATTGGAACCAAAAGAGAGAATTTCTGAATTGAGTGGTGCTTCTGTTCCTTTTAAATTTGATATCCACGCTATGATTTTTTCAGAAGATGCTCCGGCATTAGAAGCAAAGTTGCATAGAGCATTTGCCGATAAAAAGGTGAATGCAGTTAATCAAAGAAAAGAGTTTTTTAATGTAAGTTTAGATGAAATAAAAAAAGTTGTAACAGAACAAGTTGATAAGTCTGTCAAATTTGTTGATTGCCCTGATGCTGATGAATTTAGAATTTCAATGCAGCTTAGAAATAAATAAAAAAAGCGTTGGAAATTTTGAAATTTCCAACGCTTTTTTGTTATTGCGGGCGATTGTTAATCGCCCCTACGATATTTTATTTCAACGACGTAGGGGCGACCATTGGTCGACCGTTATATAATTTATTTAATTTCCTGTTCTAAATTTTTAAATGTTTCTGTGTCAAAAAAATCCGTAACGCTTATTTCAAGGCCGTCACAAATTTTTTTGATTGTTGTTATTCCCGGATTTTTGCTTTGGCCGTAAATAATCGATTTAATTGTAGTGTACGGAATACCCGATATTGTTGCAAGCCGACAAAAATTTATTTTCTTTTTCTCGCACAATTCTTCAATTCTTTCTTTAGTTGCCTGTGCAATGTCCAAAGCCATCACTCCTAACAAAATTATATTTCATATTTTAATCCCTCAGTCTGCTCGCAAGCTCGCATCCCTCAGCCTTATTATTGAAAAAACTCAATATTTTTTTATATTCCTCATCGCTGATTTCAATTACTTTGCCGTGCTTGAAGCCGTAGGGGAATGAAAAAAGCTGATTTACCTGATGAAAATGAGCGTCGCCTGCTTTTTCGCTTATAAAGGGAACATAGCCCATTTTTTCCTTTTCACAGCCAAAAAAGTCAAGCATTAAGCACCATTTTCCGTCGGGGAGGATATATGTAGTTGCTGCCTCGTGTGAGCCGGGACGGTAAAGGCTTGCCATATAATTTTGAAAATCAAAATCGTGCTGCCAAGTGCCGAAAAGATCTTTTGACGTTTCGTGCATATTCATCAGCGGCTTTGCGGAGGTTTTATAAAAAAGGTGATACGTGCCGTCAATTTTAACCAAATGAGAGTCAAAAACACCGCACGCTTTTTCAAAAAATACTTTTGGATAGGTGAAGCTTTCAAAATCCTTTGTTTTGGTGTAATAAATTGCCATTTTTTGAAAATTGTCCGCCTTGACGGTTGCGCTGAAATGGATAATATAATCGTCTGCTGTATCGTCATAAAAAATCTCAGGCGCCCAAATACAGCCGAAATCGTCTCTGCCGAAATATTTTAATTCTTGCGGGGTAAAATGAACTAAATCGTCACTTCTCCAAAGGGAAATAAATTTGCTGCCGTTTGACGATATATCAGCCCAATTTACGTCGTGATTTTCGTCCATTCGATTTACTATGCAAAGGTCGGTAGCGATAAAAACAAACGAATTGTCCTTCGTTCTTATAACGTCAATATCACGGCAACCCATTTCTCCCTTGTCGCAGGTGATAACAGGCTTTGAGCCGTTTACTGCGGTGAAATCATAACCGTTTTTGCTGACTGCAAAGTGAACCTGCTCTCCGTCGGGTGTGAGCTTTTCTCTGAAATGTGCAAATAAATATGGCATAATCTCTCCTTGATTTTTGATTATAATAGTGCGTTTGCAAAGCTTTTCGTTTTTTAAATGTTTTACAGTTTGATTTTACTCTACCGTTACAACTTTTGCAAGGTTTCTCGGTTTATCAACGTCAAGTCCTTTATCGCTTGAAACATAATAGGCAAGCAGCTGAAGTGCAATCACACTCGGCACTGCCATAAAATCGTCGTCTAAATCGGGAAGTACAAAATCACACTTGATATCTTTGTTAACAAGCGATTTTTTGATAAAGGTAATTACTTCCGCCTTGCGGGAAAGAACTTCTTTTATGTTTGACATTTGCTTTGTGGCTAAATATCTTTGAGTCATAAGCGCAATAACGGGAGTGCCGCCTGTGATAAGCGCAATTGTGCCGTGTTTCAGCTCTCCCGATGCAAAAGCCTCACTGTGAATATACGAAATTTCCTTTAATTTAAGCGACGCTTCAAGAAGTGACGGATAGTCAAGCCCCCTGCCAATCATAAAGGTATGCTCGTTTGACAGCAGCTTTTTTGCAAGCAGATGAATTTCATTTTTACGCTTTAGTATATCCTCTGCGGCACTCGGAAGCTTTTGAAGTTCACCGATAAATTTAGTGACTCCCTCATAGTTGAGATTTTTCCTGATATAAGCAAGCCTTGCCGTGATAAGATAAAAAATCGCAACCTGAGTGGTGTACGCTTTCGTTGACGCAACCGCAATTTCAGGGCCTGCCTCGGTGTAAATAACAAAGTCGCTCTGCCTTGCAATTGATGAGCCTTTAACGTTGACTATCGCAAGACTTTTTGCGCCCTTTTTCTGCGCATATTTGAGCGCTTCAAGGGTGTCGATTGTTTCTCCGCTTTGCGAAACGCAAATTACAAGCGTATCCTTGTTTATAATAGGGTTTGAATAGATAAATTCGCTTGCCATATAAACATTGACGGGTATTTCACACGTGTTTTCAATAATGTGCTTGCCGATAAGACCTGCGTGCATAGCCGTTCCGCACGCAATAACCGAGATATCACGGCAGTTTTTAAATAAACTGTCGTCAATATTGTCCGCACTTAAATCCGGCAGGGAATTAACAATTCTTTTTTCAATCGTTTTCTTTAAAACCTTCGGCTGCTCGCAAATTTCCTTTTCCATATAAAAAGGATATCCGCCCTTGGTGCTTTCGTTTATATCCCAATCGAGTTTCAGCATTTGGGGCTTGACTTCGTTGCCTAAAAAGTCCTTTATCTCAATTTTATTTTTAGATATTTTTGCAACCGTCATTTCAGGCAAAACAAAATAATCCCTGCTGTATTGCCCAATGGCTATAATGTCCGAAGCGATATATGCTCCATTTTCGTTTTGATTGCAAACAATCGGACTGACGTTTCTCGTGGCATAAATATTTTCGCTTTCTCCGTCAAAAATAATCGCAAGCGCAAAGGTGCCTTGAAGCATTTTTACACTTTCGATTATTGCCTTTTCGCAGTTTTGATATTTTTCAAACTGCCTGTCAATAAGTGCGGCGATAACCTCGCTGTCTGTTTCACTTTTAAGCTTTGTTTCAATCCCTAAGCTGTCACGAAGTGCCTCATAATTTTCAATGATTCCGTTGTGCACAAGCGTAACTTTACCGAATTTGTGAGGGTGCGAATTTTCGTCGCTCACCTTGCCGTGCGTAGCCCAGCGTGTGTGTCCGATTCCCGCTGTGGCTTCAATATTTTTAACCTTTTCCTCAAGAGCGCTCACTCTGCCCTTGCATTTTGTTATCTCACACTTATTGTTTTTTAATACCGCTATACCTGCGCTGTCATATCCACGGTATTCAAGTGATTTAAGTCCTTTGATTAATACATTTTTTGCATTGTCATATCCAATGTAACCAATAATTCCACACATAGCTTTTCTCCATTTACAGTTATTCTATATTATTTAATATGATTAATTATTTTTATTATTCCCTTATCTCAAGCTTTTGTTCAGACGTTGCCGTCTGTTTTTGTGCTTTCGTCACGCACTAAGGGGTGCGAAAGAGCATCCGCCGAATTTTCGATAACTCTTTATCCTCGTTATCCCGCATTGCAGGCACATGGCGCTATAGAGAAAAGCTTTGCATAAAACGCATTATTATATTCAATTTTCAAGGTGCAAACGACCGATTAATTCAGCCGTTAAGCGAATAGTATCATATTGCGATTCTTTTTTCAAGATGTTTTTCTTTACTAAAATGTAAAAAATCTCATCAGCCGTTTATAACTGAAGAGATTTTTATTAACTGTTTGGCAGTTATTTCAATTTAATATACATTTCCTTTATATCCTTTTCGGTCAGGGTAATCGGATTTCTTGTCATCAGCATCGACATACTCTTTTTTGTAAGCTCGTCAATCTGCTCGTCTGTTTCACATCCGATTTCACTTAGTGTGCATCTCATACCCATTCTTTTTTTCATCGCCGTGATTTCGTCTGCCATTTCAAAAGCGTCATTAAATCCGCAGTCCTTTGCAAGCGCAGTAATTCTTCCGTCGCCGTCTGCATGCTCTGCATTGAATTTTAAGAAATAATCAAGAGTGAATGCGCAAGCCTCGCCGTGAGGTAAACCGTAAATGTTAGTAAGAGGGAAGGAGCATGCGTGAGATCCGGTAGTTCTCGGATGGCTGAATGCAACGCCGGCAACTATTGATGCTTCTGCCATTTTTTCTCGTGCCTTTAAATCAAATGGATTGTTGTATGCTTTTTCAAGCCACTCAAAAACAAGCCTTGCGCTGTAAATTGAGCAAGCCGAACAGATAGGCTGATGAATTGTTGCCCAATAGCTTTCAATTGCATGTGCCAAAACGTCAAGACCCGTTGATGCCGTAACCTGCGGCGGAACAGTAAGTGTAAGCTCAGGGTCGATAATTGCAATTTTAGGATACATAGCCGGGTCGTTCATCGGGTTTTTAAGGTTTTTTTCAACGTCTGTCAAAACGGAAATATTTGTAACCTCGCTTGCAGTTCCCGACGTGGTTGTAACCGCAATCATCGGAATTGCCTCATCTTTATTAATCGCTTTACCCTCGCTGTGATATGAGCGAATTTTGCCGTCACCCTTTGCAATGGCACAAGCCGCTTTGCAGCAATCCATCGGTGAGCCTCCGCCGAGAGCTATCGCAAAATCGGCATTAATTTCACGCATAATTTTAACGCAAGAGTCAACATTGTCAGTAGTGGGATTTGCCCGAACGTCGCTGAAAATCTTTTTGATTTTTCCACCACTCATTTTTACAAATTCGTCGGCTACGCCGTTTTTTGTAAAACTCTTTCCGCAAACAAGCACGCCGTTTTTGCCACCGAGAATGTCAATATATTTTTCAATTTCTTTCCTTTTTCCGTTGCCGAAAACAAGCTTTACCGGAAGCATAAATTCCCATTCCATATCGTTATCACCTTTCAGTATATAATTCGTCACGCTCCCACGTTAATGGGTTTGTGTCAATGTATTGTGCCTTTGTGTTGTAATCCTCATCATCACGAATAATATGGTCGTAAAATCCTTTTTGCCAAACAGTCGTTCCTGTTTCTTTTGAAACTGCACCTTTAAATTGCTTTATAACCGTTGCGATCGTAGGGGCGACCATTGGTCGCCTGATGGTATCAATCGTCAAAATCAAATGTATATGATTCGGCATAATTACATAGCTGTCAACAAACACACACGGGTAAATATTTTCAATTTTCATAATATCGTTTTCAATTATTTTACCGATTGCTGACGGGCGAACAATGTTCGCCCCTACGGTCTCATCATATACAATTTTTGAAAATATTTCTTTTCGTCTGTCGGAACAAATCGTTAAAAAATATGATGCATTTGACGAATAATCAAAATCTTTTAATCTGTTTTTCTTTCGTGATTTTTTGCTTTCATTTTCCATAACCAAATTATACAACTTTTTTCTCTGAACTTCAACAAAAACCCCGAAAGGCGCATAAATAAAGGGTTGCAACCGCCGGTTGCGGTGCGAAATGTAAAGCGCAGTATATAGAATTTCACCATTTTCGGTGATAAAATATAGCTGTAGTCGAGAGGAGCTCGGCACAAAAAATATGACAATTACCAAATTATTATATAAGGAGAAAAAACATTATGGCAAAGCAAACATTAACAACTATTAAGGATGAACATTTCGGAATCGCAAGAAAAATTGTATCTAATATGACAACTGAAAGCTGGGAAACAATTCCTCATTGTGCGGCAACTTATGACGCAGAAGTCACTAAGTTTATGCAGGTGCTAAAAGAAATAAATTCAACAATTCCAAAGGAAGAAAAAATCACAGTCAACACTGTAATGATGAGAGTTATTGTTGAGGCAATTAAGGCTTGCCCCGAAATTAATTCTCATATTTATTTCAACCGTAAGCTTGTTCGTGGCGAAGTTAAAACATTTAAGGAAATTAACATTTCAATGCCAACCGTTCTTCATAACGGGGAAATGATGACGCTCAATATTCACAATATGGAAAAGAAAACTATGTCTCAAATGCGTGACACGATTAAGGAAACAATCCGCCGTGCAAATAACACGGATTTGAACGAGGTAATGTATGAGGTTTCGCTCGACAACACATTGACAGGTCTTAAGCAGGGTAAAATTGCCCAAACCATCTGCCGTCTTATCGGTTCAAAAACCGGCAAGCATAAGGTCAAAACTTTGAAGGGTGAGGCAAAGAAAAAGTATTATTCAATCCCTGAAACAGACAGACTTACAAAGCATGATATCGAGCAAGGCACAATTACTGTTTCAAACCTCGGCTCAATTTGCCGTGATTGGAACGGTGCTTGCACACTTCTTGAAATTATCCCTCCGCAAACGTGCGCAATCGCAATCGGCTCAATTCAAAAAAAGCCGGTCGTTGACGAAAACGGAAATGTTGTTGCAGGTAACGTAATGCCTCTTACAATCGCATTTGACCACCGTGCCTTTGACCTCGGCGACGTAAAACCGTTTATGGAAAAACTAAATGAAATTTTCCTTAATCCCGAAGTTATTAAAGAATGGTTGTAATAAAGCCAACATATAACTGAATGTAAAAAATAGTAGCAGGTGGGTTGCTTAACTCTTTTGAAATTCATCTATAAAAAGCAATAAAAAAATCGTCACGAACGATATGAAGTCCATGAGCGAAAAAAATCGGGGTCCCCGGAAAGCGTAAGCTTTTTGGGGAGAGGAGGAGCAGCGTAATGAGTGCGGGGTGACTTTCTATAAAAGGATAAAAAGAAAGTCGCCACAAGCGATATGAAGCTTGCGACGACGTTGGCGCAGCGGGTGGGATTTGAACCCACGGGTGATTGCTCACACGATGGATTTCGAGTGTTTTACTCCCAACACACTTTAGCGGATTTTGAGGAAAAACGCCCCATTTTAAGGGTAAATGCTCTTGTCCGCAGAAAGTGGTTACCATCTCCGTTTTGGCTGCTTCCGACAGTTCGAAATGCGAGAGAACTATCGGAGAGAACTAACCGTACTGCTATCAAACATAATAGCCGAAAAAGCCCGTAAAATCAATGGTTTTGCGAGATACGGCAACCAATAAAGTCATTCGATTTCGAATGTGTTATGTGATATGGAAAGTGTTAGAAAGGAGCAGAAAATAATGCAAGAAAAACTACTTTATTTACAGGTAAAATCTGAGCTAAAAGCGGCGAAAAGCGGCAAAAAACCGTGAGTTCGAATAGGTTTCAAAAATGGCTCAAAAAAAGCAAAAAAGAGAGAACTTGGAGAGAACGGAGAGAACTCAGGAGAGAACAAAACCCCTTTTCCCACCTACTTTTCAGGCACTCTCAAAATACTATTGGAGAGAACTTTTACACCTTTCTTCTGCTGTTGACCAAAAAGCGCAAAGAGGTGTAAGTGATGATTACAGAAAAATATTGCAACGAGATTTTGCAGCAATACCCCGAATACATAACCAAAGACCAGATGTACCGTATCTGTCATATCAGCAAAAAGACCTGCTTGTTTTTATTGGAAAGCGGTCTTGTGCCGAACATAGATAGCGGCAAAAAAACACGCCGCTTCAAAATCAAGACGGTTGATGTTATTCAGTATTTGAAAGACAGAGATGATTACCCAGAGCTATTCAAAGCTCCAGACGGCTTTTACAAAGGAAAAGGCGGAGATAAAAAAGCTCCGTCCTTTGACGAGGTGTTCACACAAGAGGATTTAATTCGTATGCGGCAGTATTATGAACGACTGCTAAAAAACAACCCAGATGTTATGTCGGTTGAGCAGGTAGCTCAGTTTACGGGCTACAATAAAAATTCGGTTAGTCGCTGGTGCGGTAAAAAAGAGCTGAAATGCTTTTATATCAAACAGCGTTATCAAATCCCTAAAGAGTATCTATTGGATTTCCTTGTAAGCAGATATTTCATAGGAATTGCCGTGAAGTCTGTCAAGCACCAGAGGTTTAATGAGCAAATACGAAAATTGCGTACAGGCAGCGATGGCACAATGGCGTAATTTCTTAAACATATCTATAATGAAAAATGAAACGGAGGTATTCGTTATGAAAGATAAAACCTACCACGCATATCTGGATAGCCACGAGCGACAGTTGGTAATACATAGCCTTGTAGAGCTGAAAAACAGACTGATACAGGAAGGCAGATACACGGACTGCGTTGATGAGCTGATTTTCAAGGTTGTCAACGCTCCTGTTAAGAAAATGAAAATTGAACATATCTAAGGCACATCACACATAGCCGCTTATTCTTATTCACCTAAGAGTAAGCGGCTTTTTTGCGTTCTCTTACTCTTTTACATAGCCGCCTTGACAAAGCGGCTAAATTTATGCGAAAGGAGGACGCACAAATGTCAAATTGCAAAGTGATTGCTCTGACCAATCAGAAAGGCGGTGTCGGTAAAACGACCACGGCGGTCAATCTGGGCGTAGGTCTGGTACAGCAAGGAAAGAAAGTCCTGCTCATTGATGCCGATGCACAGGCAAATCTCACAATGGCACTCGGCTACAACAGACCTGACGATATACCCATAACGCTCTCCACCGTAATGCAGAACATCATAGACGATAAATCTTTTGATGTTTCGCAAGGTATCATACACCACGGCGAGGGCGTTGACCTGCTTCCGTCCAACATTGAGTTATCAGGCTTTGAAGTAAGGCTTATCAATGCTATGAGCCGTGAGCGTGTTCTGAAAACCTATGTAAATGAGGTTAAGAAGAATTACGATTATGTGCTTATCGACTGTATGCCCTCTCTCGGTATGATAACGATAAATGCTCTGGCGGCGGCAGACAGCGTGATTATCCCAACACAGCCGCACTACCTTTCAGCGAAAGGTTTGGAGCTGTTGCTTCGCTCTGTGTCAATGGTAAAACGACAAATCAATCCCAAACTGCGGATAGACGGTATTTTAATGACTATGGTAATGCCCCGCACCAACATTTCTAAGGAAATCACGGCAACGGTAAAAAGTGCCTACGGTCAAAAAATCAAGGTGTTTGATACTGAGATACCGCATTCTATCCGTGCGGTGGAAGCTACCGCAGAGGGCAAGAGCATTTTTGCTTACGACAAAAGCGGTAAGGTTGCCGCAGCTTATGAGCAGTTCGGAAAGGAGGTGGCAGAGATTGGCGAGAAGCAGAGAAACCAAAATCGAACTGACCGCTTACGATGACCTTTTTCAGACAGATGAAAGCCGTGCAGAAGCAAAGCTGAGTAAAATCAGAGATATTCCCTTATCGCAGATTGACGAGTTTCCAGACCACCCGTTCAAGGTTTTAATGGACGAGGATATGCAGCAGCTTGTCGAGAGCATTAAGCGAAACGGCGTAATGACCCCTGCTACCGTTCGGCTTAAAGAGGACGGACGGTATGAGCTTGTAAGCGGACACAGAAGAAAAAAGGCTTGCGAGCTTGCGGGGCTTGAAACGCTGAAATGTGAGGTTAAAGAGCTGACCCGTGATGAAGCCATTATTGTAATGGTAGAAAGCAATTTACAGAGGTCAACAATTTTACCGAGTGAGAAAGCCTTTGCCTATAAAATGCGGCTTGAAGCGATGAACAGGCAAGGACAAAGGAATGATTTAACTTCTGTGCCAATGGCACAGAAGTCCGAAAAAAAGACTTCTCGTGAAAAATTAGGAGAACTTGTCGGAGAAAGTCAAGACCAAATCCGCCGTTTTATCCGTCTGACCGAGCTTGTTCCCGAAATCTTGCAAATGGTAGATGAAAGGCAGATTGCTTTTCGTCCTGCCGTTGAAATCTCTTATCTGACCGAAGAACAGCAATACACCTTGCTTGAAGCTATGAGCTACAACGACGCTACCCCGTCGCTTGCACAGGCTATCAAAATGAAGAAGTTTATGCAGGAGGGTAAGCTGACAGGCGAGGTTATCCAGAGCATTATGGAGGAAGAAAAACCCAATCAAAGGGAAAAGCCTGCTTTCCGTGACGAGAGGATAACCAAACTCATTCCTAAATCTGTTCCCAAAGGACAGGAAGCGGATTTTGTTGTAAAAGCGTTGGAGTTTTACAACCGACACTTGCAGCGAAACAAAGCTCAGGAACGATAGCCGCACACCGAGGGCGAGGTCTGCCCGTTTTCGTGGATAGCCGTGTATAGTATCATGAGAAAGGTAAGTAAAAAGCTTCAGGACATAGGTAAGTAAAAGGAATAAAATGGACAGGAGAACAGCCGAAAAGGAGGTCTTCTGTTTGAGTTGGAAGGAGCACACCGTAGTGGAACAGAGAAAAGAATTCATACAGGAATATCTGGCAGGGAAAGCAGACAGCTTTAAGAGTCTCTGCCAAAAATACGGGATATCAGAGAAAACAGGACACAAGTGGAAAAACCGATTTTTTGAATATGGATATGCAGGACTTTGTGACCGAAGCAGAGCGCCGGAGAACAGCCCGTCTAAGCTGGATGAGGATACGGTGATACGTTTAATTAAACTGCGGACGGCACATCCGACTTGGGGACCTAAGAAGATAGCAGTATTGTATCAAAAGGCATATCCGGAAGAACAGGTGCCATCTGAAAGCAGTATTTACCGCGTGTTAGGGAAAGCCGGACTGATTCAGCGCAGACAGGTTCGTACCGTGCAGCCTGACCCGTCCCGGATGAGAAAATATATTAAGGCTACCAACCCCAACGATGTCTGGACGGTAGATTTTAAGGGATGGTGGTATTCACAGGGGGAAAAGTGCCTTCCGTTGACAGTAAGGGACTTAGCCAGCAAATATATTTTGGATATCCGTCTTATGCAAAGCGGCACAGCTGAAGCAGTAAAAGCTGTATTCGAAAAACTATTCCAGCGCTATGGTATGCCCAGAGTAATCCGAAGCGACAACGGGGTTCCTTTTGCTGTAAACTGCAGTCCTCTGGGACTCACCAGACTCAGTGCATGGTGGGTCTATCTTGGAATACGCCCCGACCGTACAGATCCCGGATCCCCCACGCAAAACGGCTCTCATGAGCGAATGCACGCAGATCTCAGCCGGGAGATTCAGGGAAAAATTGCAGGCGGCGTAGCAGCAAATCAACGGGCGATTGACGCATGGGTGGAGGAATACAATTTTGTGCGCCCGCATGAATCTATTGGGATGATGACCCCATCAGAAGTTTATACAAAGTCAGACATGCTATATGAAGGCACACCGGATACCATAGAATATCCCATTGGATTTGAAACGAGAAAGATCAATAAGCATGGGTATGTGAAGATTAATAAAACTCTAATTCAGGTCAGCACTGCCCTGCGAGGACTTACCGTTGGACTACAGGCACAGGGTGAGCGTGAATTTGTTCTTTGGTTAGGAGATTACCCGTTAGGTATTGTCAGCACTGAAACTTTTAGTTTTTCTTGTTTGGAAACGAAGCCGCTAAATTCAAGATGACTTACCTCTTCCTAAAATTGACTTACCCTTGTTTTGAAACTAATCACTTACCCATGTCTTGACTGGACACCGCTTTTTCGGCTTCCCCCTCTCCGCACCTCACCCCCTTTTTACTACCAAGACTATCCGAAAAAGGAATATATGCAAAACTCTTTGTTTGAAAGATTTTCTACCTTTGAGAGCTTCTGAGTTTTTTCGTATAATGAAGCCGCAAAGGAGGTCTATGCTATGCGAAAAAAGATGATTGCAATGCTATTTGTGCTGATATTGACATTAAGCGGCTGTGCTGATGTTTCAACAGCTCCCGAAGAAAGTGATAATTATGAGTTTGTAGCGGAAACAGAAGCCACCGCCGAAACAGAAAGCACAGAAAGCAGTTTTTTCTCGGAAAGTAAAGAAAGTGAAAGTGCCAAAACGGATACTGAGCTTGAAAGCAATGCCAAAGTTACAGAGTATGAGCCTGTTGAAAGCGAAACTTCAAAACAGAACGAGCCTGTATCGCAAGGAAAAAATCAAGTATCTGAAACAAAACCTGCGGTAACGGAAAGCAGCTCTGCTCCTGTCGAAAAGCCAGAGAAAACAGAGCCGCCTGCGGAGATACCACCGCAGACAGTCCCCGAAGATACAAAGCCTAAAACCGCCTATGATTATGGATTTGACATTGAAACGGTCAAGGAAGATTGTATCGGCATTGGTCTGGATATGGGGCTTGCCTTAGACAGCTCACTCACTCCGAGTAATTCTACTTGGTGGAAACCTGTAACGGCATCACAGAACAATCAGGGCGAAGCATTAAAGCAGAGCCTTGAACGCTATATCACATTCCATACTGTCGAAAATCTCGGCGCATACGGAATTGATGAAATCACAGCTTTTAATATTTATTGCGAAGCAAGAGGAAACGGCAGCTACTCGATTTATTTCCTCTTTGCGTGAGCAGCTATCAGGCTTTTCCCTCTGTTCAAAGACAGAGGGATTTTTTTATGCCCAAAATCAAGAAAGGACGGTTTAACAGCCTATGAAAACTAAGTTTACAAAGAAAGGCAGGCGTATCCTGTCGGCGGCTCTCTGCTTGCTGATGATGATAACAGCTCTGCCGATGTCCGCCTTTGCGTGGACGAGCGAGGAAGGTAAAAGCTGCACATCTTCCTTTGGCGATTACTATGTCGGCTCTGACGGCGAGTATTACCGAAGCAAAGCGACCTATTCCTTTATCGTTTATGACAGTAAAGGAAACATTACCGTGCAAAGCATTAACGCAGGTAATGCCAAGCGAAAATATCTGATGACAGATAATAGCGGAACACATCAGGTTTACTGCGTGGAGTCTGGCGTTGATTTCAACACGGGCAATTCCTATGTGTCCAAAAGCGGAAAGAACAGCTCGTATTTTCAAAACCTGCCGACTGACGCTCAGTTCGGTATTATGATGGCTTTGATGTATGGCTGGCACGAGGGTAAATCCTCTCCCGTTGCAGGCACAAATGTAGATGATTATGCTTTTGCGACACAGACAATTATCTGGGAATATCAGCAGCAGCTCCGCACAAGCCCCTCAAACCGCCAGAGTGCAAACGGGATTGACGGGGACACTTACTACTATTCCCTGAAAGGCAGACCCGCCGAGAAATGCTACAACTGGATTTTGTCGCAGATGTCAAAACACTATACCATTCCGAGCTTTGCGGCAAGAAGTCAGAGCAATGCGGACACCTACACTCTCAAATACAATCCCGATACAAAGAAATACAGCCTGACGCTTGAGGATACCAACAACACATTGTCCGATATTAAGTTTTCCGCAAGCGGTATTTCCGTAACAAGAAGCGGCAACAAATATACTTTTACGAGCGATAAGATGATTACTTCTCCCGTAACAGTATCGGCACAGAAAAATGTCAATCTCGATTGCGGAGAAATGCTTATCTGGGGCTGTGTTGGTAAACAGACAATGGTTTCTGGAGCTTCCGACCCCGTATATTTCTATCTTAAAATCGACACAGAAACCTACGGCACAGGGCAGATTAAAAAGACCTCTGAGGACGGTGTTGTGTCTGGCATTAGCTTCAATATTTCTGGAAACGGTGTAAATAAAACCGTTACCACAGGCGCAGACGGTACGGTAGATGTTCAGCTAATGCCGGGGGTTTACACCGTCACAGAGCAGTCCATTGACCGATACGAGCCGCAGAGCGTTCAAAGGGTAACGATTGTAAGCGGTCATACTGCTACCGTAACCTTTAACAACACCTTGAAGCGTGGCAGTCTGGAGATTATCAAAAACTCTGAGGACAATCTTGTGGAGGGTGTGAAGTTCCACCTTTATGGCACATCTCTTAGCGGCTTGCCCGTTGATGAGTATGCTGTTACCGATGAAAACGGTGTGGCAAGATTTGAAAATGTCCTAATCAGCGGCGAAACACCTTACACCGTAGAGGAAGTAGATACGGCTATTCGCTATGTTGTTCCTGAAAGCCAGACAGCTCCTATTGAATGGGAAAAGGTTACAAGCCGCAGCTTTACGAACATTCTCAAAAAGTTCAATGTGACCGTGACGAAATCCGATGCGGAAACAGGCACGGCACAGGGCGATGCTTCTCTTGCAGGTGCAGTTTACGGCATTTATAAAGGCGAAGAACTGATTGACACCTACACTACGGACGAGAACGGGCAGTTTACAACAGACTATTATATCTGTGATGATGATTGGACTATCCGAGAAATCAGCCCGTCCGAGGGCTATCTGCTCGATACTACAATTCATCATATCGGCGCAGAGCCAGAGCTTTATACCATAGAGCGCAACAGTACCGCAAACGATGTGACTGAGCAGATTATCAAGGGCAATATCGCCATTATCAAGCACACCGATGACGGAGAAACCCAGATTGAAACACCCGAAACGGGAGCAACCTTTGAGGTTTATTTGAAAGCCGCAGGCAGTTATGACGCAGCAAAGGAAACCGAGCGAGATATACTCACCTGTGATGAAAACGGCTTTGCTCAGACAAAGAATTTGCCTTACGGTGTTTATGTCGTGGAGCAGACCTCTGGGTGGGAAGGTCGAGAGCTGATGAAGCCTTTTGAGGTATTTATCAGCAAGGACGGTCAGACCTACCGCTATCTTATCAATAACGCTAATTTTGAAAGCTATATCAAAATCGTAAAGAAAGATGCGGAAACAGGTGCTACCATTCCGTATGCAGGCGCAGGCTTCCAGATTTACGACCCCAACGGTGAGCTTGTAACAATGACTTTCACTTATCCCGAAGTGACGACCATTGACACCTTTTATACCACAGCAGACGGTTATCTCATTACGCCGCAGACTTTGGAATACGGCACAGGATACTCAATCGTGGAAGTGCAGGCTCCGTATGGCTATGTTCTGAACTCCGAGCCTGTCTATTTTGATGTAACGCAGGACGGCTCTGCCGAAGAAAGCGGCATTACGGTCATTGAGGTAGTTCGCTCCAATATGGCGCAGAAAGGCACAATTACCGTTTCTAAGTCTGGTGAGGTGTTCACTTCCGTTTCTGAGAATAACGGAATGTATCAGCCCGTATTTGCAGTACAGGGGCTTGAAGGTGCGGTTTATGAGATTACCGCCGCCGAGGATATTTATACTCTGGACGGAACGCTGAGAGCTTCTAAGGGCGAGGTTGTTGACACTATTACCACAGGCACGGACGGAACTGCAAAATCCAAAGAGCTGTATCTGGGCAAATATGAGGTCAAGGAAATCACAGCTCCTTACGGAATGGTGCTGAATGACGAAATTCACGCTGTCGAGCTTGTGTATGCAGGTCAAAATATTGCTGTTACTGAAACCGAAACGAGCTTCTACAATGAAAGGCAGCGTGTGGAAATTGACCTTGTAAAGAGCCTTGAAACAGACGAAGCCTACGGTGTTGGCAATAACGGCGAAATCTTTGATGTAACCTTTGGATTGTATGCAGAAACAGACCTTACCGCCGCAGACGGTACGGTTATCCCCGCCGATGGTCTGATTGAGATTATTTCTCTGGACGAAAACGGCAAAGGCACGGTCAATAGCGACCTTCCGTTCGGCAGCTACTATGTAAAAGAGCTGTCAACCAATTCCGCCTATGTGCTGAATGAGCAGAAATACCCTGTCCACTTTGAGTACGCAGGTCAGGACACGGCGATTGTTCATCTTTCCGCCAATGACGGCGAAGCTATTGAGAATGAAATCATTTACGGCTCGGTAAGCGGTCTGAAATCCGATGAGGACGGAAACGCTCTGGGCGGTGCGGTCATTGGTATCTTTAAGACAGGTACAGAGGAGTTTACAAAAGAAAATGCTATCCAGACTACCACATCAGCCGATGATGGTAGTTTTTCTTTTGAAAAAGTGCCGTATGGCACTTGGGTAATCCGTGAAATTGAAAGTCCCACAGGTTTTGTACTCTCCGAGGAAGAAATCGCCGTAACTGTCGGCAAGATTGATGAGGTCGTGGAAATCGAGCTTGTGAACTACTTTATCAAGGGGAATATTGAACTGACTAAGGTTGACGCAGATTATCCCGACAATAAGCTCACAGGTGCGGTCTTTGAGGTGTATGCCGATACAAACGGCAACGGCGAATTTGATAAAGACGATGAGCTGTGCGGCGAAATGACTGAGCTTGAGGGCGGCGTTTATCAAATGACCGAGCTGCGCTACGGCAAGTATTTCGTCCGTGAAAAAACAGCTCCAGACGGCTTTGTGCTTGATGATGGCGTGTACGGCGTTTCCATCGAGGAAAACGACAAGACCTATACCGTAGAAAACAAAGCAGGCGTTGGCTTTATCAATGACGCACAGAAAGGCTCTCTCAAAATCGTAAAGACTTCCTCTGACGGTAAAGTTGAGGGCTTCTCTTTCCGTGTGACAAGTGCTGACGGCTACGACCAGACCTTTAAGACCGACAAAAACGGAGAAATCTTTATTGAGGGTTTGCGTATCGGTGAATACACCGTGTCCGAAGTCAGCGACTCGGCTTCCGCAGGATATATCCTTCCTGCCGACAAACAGGCAACCGTCAAAACAGACTCTACTACTATTGTTGAAATGCACAACGAGTTCAGGGATACGCCAAAAACAGGCGATGACTTTAATCTGGGCTTGTGGGTAAGCCTTGCGGCTGCTTCCGTTATCGGTGCAGGCGTTCTCGGCTTTGTCGGCTTCAAGAAAAAGAAAAAGGAGGACTGATTTATGGACGCTAAAACTATTATCGCCATTGTGCTTGTAGTGTTTATCGTCGGTGCGGCAATATGGCTTAATATCCGAAACAGAAAGAAGAAATAACCCGATATGACAGGAAAAGGGCGGCTTATGTTGATAAGCCGCCCTCTTTCCATATATGGAGGCAATCTATGAAAAATCTGAAAACCATTGAAGCTAAGGTAAAGGCTATTCTGCAAAAGAACGAGGACGCAAGAAACGATGATATGACCCTCTATCTGATTGTGTGCAACACCTATTTGAAAGGTGCAGGAGCAATGCCCTTTGCGGAAGTAATGGAACAGTATAAATATCTCGGTCTGCCGAGCTTTGAGAGCGTGGGCAGAACACGCCGTAAGCTGCAAGCAAAATATCCAGAGCTTGCGGGGAACGCCCGTGTAAGGCGGCTCCGTGCCGAAGGCGAAAAGGCATACCGCAAATACGCTAAGGAATGAGGTGTGAAATGGAAGAAAAACGCATAAACGGCGGTTATGAAATCATCGAAAGCTGTACTATCGGGAACAACGAGCTTGTCATCGGTCATAACGCCAAAGCCCCAAACCCGTATGTGTGTTGGTACTGCAAGGACGGCTCGGATTATTTTTGGGGATATTACTGCAATCAGTTATCGGAAGCAAGGGAAAAGCTGAATGAACGCTACCAAAGAGAATACCGTATGCCCTACAACCAGCCCGATAAAAAACAGAAAAGCCGTGATGACCGTGAGCGATAAACGAAAATATGACTGCACGACCTGTCCTTATCCCCGATATAAGGACGGGTCTGTTATTTTCTGTGATGTCTGTATCCGCAGGATTTTAGACGAGCAGAAAGAGGAAAAGAAACGAAAGGAGCAATCGAATGAGTGAAGAAAAACGAATGCTCGGCAATTATGAGGTCGTGAACAGCATTTATATTGGCGACAAAGAGGTTGTTTTCGGTGTAGATAAAAGCGATAAATACCCTTTCCTTGTAAGCTACTGCGACTACCATAATCCGTTTGGTGTGCCGTGGGCGACAGAAAGCGTTGGTTGTGACGATTATCTGGAAGCTATGGGGATTTTCATTCAGCGAGTACAGTCCCAGATAGAACAAACCAAATCCGAATTATCCAAATTCGCTTTTGACAATACCGTGTTCACGAAAGACCATTGTATTCCCGACAAACGCAGCAGCAGTATTGTCGGCAAGGTTGTCGTTATCAATGCAGAGCCGAAACGGTATGAATATCAGCACCCTGCTTTTCAGCTCGTTTTGGCGGACGGCGGCAATGGAGCAACAGGCGGCAGAGGTAACGCTGTCTTTGGTACTTGCCTTGCCACAGGCGAAAAATCCAGATGGGAACGGTACGATGTGTTAGGAGAAATCAAGCCCGAATGTATGCCTGATTGGGCAAAGGAAGCTCTTGCAAAAATCAAGGAGCAGCAGAAAGAGAAAAAACAGAAAAATCGGGAGGAACGCTGATATGGAGATACGAGCCTTAACCCCTGCCGAACAGAAATACACCTACGCTCAAAGTATGCAGCTTGAGGGACAGACAAGTAATATCGGACACTTGCGTGGAGATTTTGCATCTTCTGGATATGGCTTTTACACTACTTGGTTTGATACAAGACCGCAATGGAAAACGGACGAGTTTAAGAAAGAGCTTGACGAGGTTATCAATTCGCTTCGTGAGGACAAGGGACTTTTGCACAACCGCTATGATATGAGTGCGTTTGCAAAGCATTATCCCGAAAGCGCATTTGCAGGAAGCTATTGCACCGAGTACGGTTTCCGTGTGGATACGGAAAAACACGCCTTTCTGTTTCGGTGCAATCCGACTAAGGGCGATTACAATTTTTACTGCTATTGCTTTGTGAAAGAATGGCTTGATAAGCATATCCAAAAAGCTGAACAGGGTATCCGATTTATCGACCCAAATTACAAAGAGCTGTTTCGTATCCCAGACGGCGGCAAAATCATCATCACATCATCGTGGGGAGAAAAAACCGAACGCCCCTGCCGTTTTATTGACGAGTATCATACCGAGATTGGAAATAACATTTTCCATATCTGCGAGTTTGCCGAGCGTATGGAACAAAACGGAGCGACCTATGAGCCAAAGCCCACAGAGCCGCAGACGGTAACAAAAGCCCCAAAGCATAAAGATTTAGAACGATAGGAGGTTTTGAAAATGGCACTCAACCAAAAGGCAATCAAGGTGCTTGGTAAGGTCTTTGAAGCAGGCTTTACTGATGAAAAGTCGATTGCCGCTATGACAATGGACGATATTCTTGCGATACAGGGTATCACCATAGCCGACATTGGTATTATCAATGAGCTGCAAAAGAGTATCAAGGCAAAAAAGGTCATTTCCTTTTTCGGGGGTAATGCTGAATGAGTACAGAACTTATCAATCGTATTACAGTAAAGAAAGACGGTGTATATCTGTCCTCACACAGTTCAAATGATACCGCCCCCTTTCACGCTTGGCGGTGTAAAAGCCTTTCGGAAATCTATGCCGCCGAGGGACAGGCAGGACTTGACCGAGAAATCGTCTGTATGCTGTATGAATACGCACAGCTTCGTGGCAGTCATAAAAGCCTTGACCGTTATCGCTATGCGATTGAAAGTCCTGCTGCTCACGCCATCTATAAAAAATATACCGACCAAATTGACGACAAATACGAACAGATGGACAAAGCGGATAAGGACAGCGTATGGTACAAGCCGACAGAAAAGGCGAAGGAATATCGAGCCTTTGAGCGTGAAATGCGTAACAAAATGTACGCTGAGATTGCCGAGCGATGCGGCGAGTATGACCGTAAACACAAAAACCGAGATTTAGAACGATAAGGAGGTGTGTAAAGAATGGCTGCGAAGTATCAGCTAATTACAGAGCTGTATCGGCGCACAGGCGTAGCGGTTGCTAAAAATCCGCAGGCGTGGCAGAGCTTTTTGTCTGCCGCTTGCCGTAACTATAAATGCCGATTTGATGAACAGCTCTTGATTTACGCTCAACGCCCTGACGCTGTTGCGGTAGCACAGCTTGAAACTTGGAACAAGCAGTTTAAGCGTTGGGTAAACAAAGATAGCAAAGGCATTGCGGTGTTCGACCCAAAAGGTCGCAGGAACACGCTGAAATACTATTTTGATATATCCGATACGCACGAGGGTTATTACGGCAGCCGCCCTGTTCCGATATGGCAGATGAGTGAGCGATACGAGCAGGCAGTTATTGAACGGCTTTCCGACAGATTTGGCGATGTAGAAAGCACCGACCTTGCTTCGGTGCTGATGGAAACGGCAAAAAACGCAGTTGAGGACAATTTGCAGGATTATATGCCGCAGCTCAAATCCTATACGCAGGACAGTTTGTTAGAGGAACTTGACGAATATAATATCGAGGTCATTTACCGACAGCTTGCGGTCAACAGCGTAGCATATATGCTGATGAGCCGTTGCGGTGTTGATACCGAAGCGGTATTTGAGCGTGAGGATTTTGCGGAAATCATTAACTTTAATACTCCCGCTACTATCAACGCCCTCGGTATTGCGACAAGCGATATTTCTGAAATGGCACTCAGGGAAATCTCTCAGACTATCCGAGATGTGCAAATTGCGGAGAAAAGTCAAAATCGCACCTTTGCGCCGCAATCTCAAACACGCTATGATGTAGGCAGAGAACAAGCCGAAAGGAGTAATCATAATGAGCGAAATCACATACACCAAACAAGGGGATTATCTTATTCCCGACCTAACATTACCGACAGAGCCAGAAATTCAGCTTGGCAGATACGCTTTGATGCACAGGGATTATCTGGAGCAGTACAAACGAGTGACCTACCTCAATCTGCTGACATCGGGCGAGCTGAACAAACATCTTTACGAAGTGGAACAGACGGCTCTTACGAGGTTGGAGCTTCTGACAAAACAGCTTTGCAAGGAGCAGGGCGTGACGGAGGAACTGAAAGAAAAAGCACCGATGCAATGGGTCGGACTGATGAACAATATCCGCAGTCAAGCGGAGGAAACGATACTGAACGAGCTGATTTACAGCTAAATGTCGCTGATGAACAGCAGGTCACAGTTAATCTCCCCACCGTAGAAGAACAGATTGAAATGTTAGCTGAAGCAGAGGACGAAAAATCCTCTGCTTTTGTTATTTCTCAGGAAGATATTGACTCTGTTCTCCAAAGAGGAAGCGGCTTTCAGAATGGTAAATACCGTATCTACCGTCAGTTTCAAAAGAATGAGGACAGCAAAGGCAATATTGATTTTCTCAAAAAAGAGTACGGCACAGGCGGCGGTACGCATTATTTCCCAGACGGTACGCAGGGACACACTTGGCACGACGGGAAAGGCATTGCGATTGAAAAGTACGGCTCATCTGCAAACCCCGACCTTGTTCTTTCTTGGACAAAGGTCGAAAAACGGCTGCGTGAGCTGATAAAGAATGACCGCTACCTGAATGAAAAGGAAAAAGACCACTATGCCGATTATCTCGAAAGCGAGGAAGCTCCGCAGTACGAAATCGACACGCAAAGGAAAATGGCAAGGCAGCGTTTCATCGACGCAAACCGTGACCTTCCGCCTGCCGATAAGAGAGATACCATTGCTTTGCGGCTGTCCGATTTTATCCGTGATTTAGACGGTTACGAGAAAGACCTGCTTGAAAATGTGGAGCGTACCGACCTTGCAGATGTGACCGCCGAACAAATGGAACAGCATTTAGGCGACCCTGCTACTGTTCAGCAGCTCATTGATTTTCTTGCTTTGGTACAGGGAAAGACCGCCGATGTTTACAGCCGCAGCAATGCGTGGCGGTTTTCACAGGAGCTTATGGAGCTGTATCCTCTCCGTTATGTCTATCACGAGGACGATGTTGTATATATCGGGGCAGACAAATATGAGATTGCGGCGTTTGATGAAAACGCTGTTTCCCTGCGTAATCCTGACTTTCCATTGTTCGGCAAGGAACTCAGCCGAGCTGATTTTGAGGAAAAGTTAAAGGAAAACCCTGCTAACGACCATTTGAAAGTAGTCGTTACCGAAAAGCAGAGTGTTCAGACACCGTCCGAAGAAAAGCCAGACGGCATAAAGTTCTCTATCGGATTTTCGGAACACCCCGCCTTTTATGACAGGCAGTTTAATGACCGATATACCGATTTGAGCTTTGCTCTGGGTAACTATCTTCTTGGCGTTCTGGACGAAAAGCAGCATAGAGAGCGTGAAAGCAAAGATAATGTCGGTTGGTATCATAAGACCGATTTTGAGATTACCGCTACTATCGGCGGCGAAGATTTCCATTATGAAGGACGGTTTGATATTGGCGACGGCGAGGGCGACCTTATCTCCCATATCAAAAACTTTTACGAATACTCCCTGTCCCCGAACTGCCCGTTTATTCCCGAATGGAAGAAACAGGGCGAGGATTATTACCGTGAACAAATAGAAAGCCTGCAACGGGGACGAGATATGTTTGTACCCTATCTGGAGCAGCATAAATCCCTTACCCCAGAGGACGAGAAGCTCTATGCGGAGATTATGGCAACAGAAAGCGACTGGTTTGCCCCTGCCGAGGAAGAAAAGCAAACGCCGCACTATACCGTAGAACTGACTTCCGATGCCTTTGCCGACCCGTTTATCATAAGGGATAACACCGTACCAGAAGGGCAAGACGGGCAGTATTACGATGTGGACGGCATTTACCAGACCTTTGAAACCGAGGAGGAAGCGCAGGAATACGCCGACACTCTGAATAGTGCTGAAAGCATCGTCAAGCTGTTCGCCCAGAAAGATGCGGAACGAAGCCAGCAGGAACAGCCCGACAAGCAGGATAACGCTGACCTTATCGGCAAGGAAATTCTTATTGATAACCGCCGCTATGTCATTGAAAGCATCAGCGAAATAAGCGGCGATGTGTCAATGCGGGATATTACCTTTGCCGATGCTGTAGGCTTTCCCATAAACCGTGTGGAGAAAATCGGTTATATCCGCAACCTGCTTAGTAAGGCGCAGGAAGAAAAACAGCCCGATAAGGCGGTATCTCCCGCCCCTGCCCCCTCAGAGCCACGCCACAATTACCGCATTACCGAGGACACTTTGGGTGTCGGCGGCGCAAAAGAAAAGTTCCGCAATAATATGGCGGCTATCAATCTCCTGCACGAATTGGAGCTTGAAAACCGACTTGCTACGCCTGAAGAACAGGAAACCCTTTCAAAGTATATCGGTTGGGGCGGTCTGTCTATGGCGTTTGATGAACACAATACGGCGTGGGCTGATGAGTTCAAAGAGCTGTATGCAAGCCTCTCACCAGAAGAATACCGTGCGGCAATGGAGTCTACCCTGACAGCATTTTACACGCCGCCTGTTGTAATCAAGGGTATGTATGAAGCTCTTGAGCGTTTGGGCTTTTCCGAGGGCAGTATTTTAGAGCCGTCCTGCGGAACGGGCAACTTTTTTGGTCTGCTTCCCGATGCGATGGCAGGCTCGAAGCTCCACGGCGTGGAAATCGACCCCCTTACGGGAAAAATCGCAAAGCAGCTCTACCAGAAAGCAAATATCACCGTGCAGGGCTTTGAAGAAACAAAGCTCCCAGACGACCACTTTGATGTGGTTATCGGCAATGTGCCGTTTGGAGATTTCAAGGTCAACGACAGCCGATACAACGCCCAGAAGTTTCTCATTCACGACTACTTTTTCGCAAAGGCTCTTGATAAAGTTCGTGCAGGCGGTGTCGTTGCGTTCATTACCTCTAAGGGAACAATGGATAAGGCAAGCCCCGAAATACGCAAGTATATTGCTCACAGAGCTGAGTTGCTCGGAGCTATCCGACTGCCCGACAACACTTTCCGAGCAAACGCAGGCACAGAGGTCACGAGCGATATTCTATTTTTGCAGAAGCGTGACCGAGTGATTGACACAGAGCCAGATTGGGTACACCTTGATACCGATGAGAACGGTATTACGATGAACAGCTATTTTGTGCAGCACCCAGAGATGATTTTAGGCGAGATGAAAATGGAAAGCACACGCTTTGGTTTTGACTCCGCCTGCAAAGCCTATCAAGATATACCTTTGTCGGAGCTGCTTCATAACGCTGTTCAGAACATTCAGGGAGAAATCCCAGAGTACGAAAACGAGCTTGATGAAATCTCTGACGGGCAGGACGCTTCTATTCCCGCCGACCCGAATGTGCGTAACTTCTCGTATGCGTTGGTGGACGGCAAGGTTTATTTCAGAGAAAATGACCGTATGACCCCTGCGGCGGCGTCTGTTACCGCAGAAAACCGCATTAAGGGACTTATCCAAATCCGTGATTGCGCGAGAAAGCTCATAGAGTATCAGACCGAGGATTACCCAGATGATTTGATACGCACCGAGCAGGAAAATCTAAACCGTTTGTATGACGGCTTTACGCAGCAGTACGGACTTATCAACAGCCGAGGAAACTATCTCGCTTTTGCGTCGGACGAGAGCTACTTCCTTTTGTGTTCTCTGGAGGTGCTTGACGATGAGGGTGATTTCAAAAGAAAAGCGGATATGTTCACGAAAAGGACGATAAAGCCCCACCGTGAAATCACTTCCGTTGAAACCGCAAGCGAAGCTCTTGCCCTGTCTATCGGTGAAAAAGCCTGTGTTGACCTGCCCTATATGGAACAGCTCACAGGCAAACCGAAAGAAGAAATCATAAAGGACTTGCAGGGCGTTATCTTCCGTATCCCCGCAGCCGAGCCAGCTCAGTATGTGACTGCCGATGAGTATTTGTCTGGCAATGTAAGAGCAAAACTCATAACCGCCGAAGCCGCAGCAAAGGAAAATCCAGAGTTTGCGGTCAACGCACAAGCCTTAAAGCAGGTCATACCGCAAGACCTGTCGGCGGCTGAAATCTCTGTTCGTTTGGGTACGACTTGGATACCGCAGGAGGATATTCAAAGGTTTGTAATGGAGCTTTTAACTCCGTCAAGCTATGCTGGGAGCCGTATCAGGGTAAGATATACCCCGATTAACGGCGATTGGTTTATTGAGAATAAGAGTTCCGATTACGGAAATGTAAAGGCGGACAGCACCTACGGTACAAAGAGGGCTTCCGCCTATCGTATTATTGAGGATACTCTAAATCTCCGTGATACCCGTATTTTTGATTATGTCTATGACGAGAACGGAAACAAAAAAGCCGTATTCAACGCAAAGGAAACCACGGCGGCACAGGCAAAACAGGAAGCAATCAAACAGGCGTTTCAGGATTGGATATGGAAAGACCCAGAACGGAGAAACCGCCTTGTCAGGTATTATAATGATACTTTTAACTCTGTTCGTCCCCGTGAGTACGATGGAAGTCATATTACTTTCGGTGGCATCAGTCCAGAAATCACACTAAGACCGCACCAAGTAAACGCTATCGCTCATATCCTATATGGCGGCAATACGCTCCTTGCCCACAAGGTGGGTGCGGGAAAGACCTTTGAAATGGTAGCCGCCGCACAGGAAAGCAAGCGGCTCGGACTTTGCAATAAAGCGATGTTCGTTGTCCCCAACCACCTTGTCGGTCAGTGGGCTTCCGAGTATCTGCGGCTGTATCCGAGCGCTAATATCCTTGTGACACGAAAGCAGGATTTTGAAACGGGAAACCGCAAAAAGTTCTGTTCCCGTATTGCCACAGGCGATTACGATGCGGTCATTATCGGGCATTCGCAGTTTGAGAAAATCCCAATGAGCATTGAACGGCAACGGGAACAGCTCGAACAGCAGCTCGATGATATTGAGCGTGGTATTGATGATGTGCAGGCAAGCAAAGGAGAACAGTTCACGGTCAAGCAGCTTATGAAAACCCGAAAAGGGATAAAAGCAAAGCTCGACAAGCTCAACGATACCAAGCGCAAGGACACGGTAATCGACTTTGAACAGCTCGGCATTGACAGGCTCTTTATTGATGAGAGCCATTTTTACAAGAACTTGTATCTCTACACGAAAATGCGGAATGTCGGCGGCATTGCCCAGACCGAAGCTCAAAAATCAAGCGACCTGTTTATGAAATGCCGTTATCTGGACGAAATCACAGGCAATCGAGGGACAATATTCGCAACAGGCACGCCTATCAGCAATTCAATGGTAGAGCTGTATTCTGTTCAACGGTATTTGCAGTATGATACCTTACTGCGGAACGGCTTGCAGCATTTTGACAGTTGGGCTTCTACCTTTGGAGAAACCGTAACTGCTCTGGAGCTTGCGCCAGAGGGTACAAACTACCGAGCCAAGACACGCTTTGCCAAGTTTTTTAATCTGCCAGAGCTGATGTTGATGTTCCGTGAGGTGGCGGATATACAGACCGCCGATATGTTAAAACTCCCCGTGCCGAAAGTAAATTACCACAATATCAAGACCAAGCCGAGCGAGATACAGACCGAAATGGTAGCTGCTCTTGCAAGCCGAGCTGAGAAAGTCAGGGCAAGGCTTGTAGAGCCGAATGTTGATAATATGCTAAAAATCACGAATGATGGGCGCAACCTTGCTCTCGACCAGAGAATGATTGACCCGATGCTGCCAGATGACCCGAACAGCAAGGTCAACGCCTGTATCGACAATGTGTACCGTATCTGGGAGGAATACGCCGACACAAAAGCTACGCAGCTTGTCTTTTGCGACCTCTCCACTCCGAAGAATGACGGCACATTCAACATCTACGATGATGTGCGTGAGAAATTGGTTGCCCGTGGTATCCCTGCCGAGCAGATACGGTTTATCCACGAAGCGACCTCAGACGCACAGAAAAAAGAACTGTTCGCAAAGGTACGAAGCGGCGAAGTCCGTGTATTGTTAGGCTCCACCCCAAAAATGGGCGCAGGCACGAATGTTCAGGACAGGCTCATAGCCATTCACAATTTGGACTGTCCGTGGCGACCTTCCGACCTTGAACAACGGCAAGGGCGTATTGAAAGACAGGGAAATATGTTCCCAGAGGTTGAGGCTTACCGCTATGTAACTGAGCAGACCTTTGACGCTTATCTCTATCAGTTGGTAGAAAGCAAACAGAAATTCATATCCCAGATAATGACGAGCAAAAGCCCTGTCCGTTCTGCCGAAGATGTGGACGAGGTTGCTTTGTCCTTTGCGGAGGTCAAAATGCTTGCCACAGGTGACGAGCGTTTTAAGGAAAAAATGGACTTAGACATTCAGGTTTCTAAGCTCAAAGTGCTGAAACAAAGCTATCTATCCGAGCATTACGACCTTGAGGACAGGATACTCAAACACTTCCCTCAGACCATTGCGGAGTATGAACAGCGTATTGTCTGCTACCAAGCTGACACAGCTCTTACCGAACAGCACAAGCCGCAGGGCGAGGAAAAGTTCTGTCCGATGACATTGCGTGGTATCAGCTACACCGAAAAAGCCGCCGCAGGTGAAATGCTCCTTGCAATTTGCAAGGAATATCCCTTGTCCGCACCTATCGAAATCGGCTCTTATCGTGGCTTCAAAATGGAGATTTTCTATGATACTGTGGGTACTCATTACTGCCTTAACCTCTGCGGGCAGGCAAAATACAAGGTGGAATTAGGCTCTGACCCTCTGGGAAACCTGACCCGAATTGAAAACGAGCTTTCCAAGCTCCCCGCACGGTTGGAAGCCGCACAGATTAAACTGACGGAAACTATTGAACAGCTTGAAACCGCAAAAGTCGAGGTACAAAAGCCTTTCACCTTTGAGGAAGAACTGAAAGAAAAGTCGGAAAGGCTGAACGCTCTCAACATTGAGCTAAATCTGGATAAAAAAGACCCTGCCGTGCTTGACGCAGAGCCAGAAGAAGCCGAGGAACAGCCCGAAAGAAAATGTGCAAATCGTGAGAGATAATCAGATTTCCACATTTGTGAAGCTCTTTTTCGAGATGTATAATAGGGCTGTGAAATGAAATTCGGAGGTGGTTAGATGGCAAAGGATTTGAGCTTCAGCACATTTCTTGATGAATACGATACTGACTTTTTCGATTATCTCAGCAAAACAAGCACAGCTTGTTATTCCGAAACGAGATATAAAGAGCTGACGGAAAAGATAAAAACGCTCTATGAGCAATATCCTAATGTGCGGAAAGTCCTTGATGTAGATAGACCTTGTGAGCTGTCTGCGGAAGAATGTACCGCTTTGAGTGAAGTGCTGAAATGCAAAAACGAAATAGCAAACTTAGAGCTGAAAGAGGTTTATTTCAAAGGCTGTATTGATTGCGTCAGCTACCTTAAAAAGCTAAGTATTCTCTAAACCATTGCGGCATTGGCGTAAAGCTGATGCCGCTTTTACATAGGTGAAAGGTAGACAAATCCACAAAATAGTCGTATAATAATTAAAAACAAAAGAACAACAAATTGAAATTTGAAATGGAGAGGATATAGAAAAATGTATCCAAATATGTTTAATAGAGATGAAATATTTTTCAGACTGGGTGTTGAGAAATCGGATGATTTACTGGAAAAGCTCAAAACGGTTGATAATCCAAATTTTCAGGACAGCAAAGGGTTCTCATATCTTCATAGGGCTTGTCAAAGACACTACTTAGAAGCAATAGAAGTATTATTGGAAGCAGGCGCTAACCCAAATATTAATGATAAAAGAGGATTTTCTCCTATTTTGAGCGCAATAGGAACAATCAATGAGAAGAACAATGCGATTCTTGAGATGATGCTACAGCACGGATTAGATTTGGATAAAATGGAAGGAACTGTGACATTACGGGAACGGATAGAATCATTTAAAGATGATGAAATGAATAAGCTGGTAAAAAGATATGGTTTAAAGTAAAACTTGTTAAAAAGCCAAATTGAATATGATTTACATAGCCGAGAGGTTTTCTTAACGGAAAATCCCTCGGCTTTTTCTATTTCTGGAGGTGATTTTATTGAATGAGAACTAACCGACCCTATGTGCAGCTTGACCCTGCCGTGATTGAGCAGGCACGGCAAATGGACTTGCTATCCTATCTGCAACGGTATGAGCCGAACAATCTGAAGCGTGTGACAGGCAAAGTTTACTGTACGAGAGAACACGACAGCTTGAAGATTTCCAATGGCAAATGGTATTGGTGGTCGAGAGGTTTCGGCGGTGTTTCTGCCCTTGATTATCTCATTAAGGTTAAGGAATACAGCTTTGTGGAAGCCGTAGAACTGCTTACAGGTATCACGGCGGACTGGAAGCCGCCGCCTGTCCCTGTTCCAAAAGATGAGCCGAAGGAACTGCTTTTACCGCCGAAGAATAAGGACTGCAACCGAGTGACCGAGTACCTTTTCGGGCGTGGGATTGACCTTTCAATCATACAGGACTGTATTGCGGACGGTACGATTTTTGAAAGCTCCAAGTATCACAATGTCGTGTTTATCGGCAAAGACGAAAGCGGAACACCCAAGTATGCCGCCTACCGTGGCACGATTGGAAGCTCTTTTAAGGGGGACGCATCGGGCAGCGACAAGCGGTATTCGTTCCGACTTCTGGCAGACAAACCGAGTGATACCGTGCATTTATTTGAAGCTGCTATTGATTTACTGTCCTACGCCACCTATCTAAAGTGTGAGGGAAAAGACTATAAATCGGAAAATCTGCTCTCTCTTTCGGGTGTGTATCAGCCTAAGAAAGAGATTAAGGAAAGCAAAATCCCCATAGCCCTAACCACCTTTTTGAAAGCAAATCCCCATATCAAGACTATTTTTCTGCATCTGGACAATGACAGAACGGGTAGGCTTTGTACCGCCGCCCTCAAAGAACTTTTGCAGAAAGACTACAAAATCGTTGATGAGCCGCCGCCTGTCGGTAAGGACTTCAACGATTTTTTGTTGTCCTATCTGGGGATTGCAAGACCGATTTCAAGCCGTGAAAGGAGTGATGCCCGTTGATTGTCCGCAGATTTTGACCCGAAGAATAACACGACAAACCAAAAAATTAAATGTTGAAAGCGAGGAAATAACCATTGAAAAAGTATGATGTAACCCTGACTGCCCATTATGAAAAGACCATTTCTGTTTGTGCTGAAAGCGCAGAACAGGCAAAGGCAAAGACCGAAATTATCCTGTTCGACACCGACCTTATCAACTTTACCGATGAGGATTTTATCTGCGGTGAAGCCAAAATCAACGAGTCTTGCGAGAACGGTGCTGAAGATACCGACGAAGAAGAAGCGAACGAGGACGAATGTTGTTCGGACTGTCCGTACTTCTGTCCCGTGTGCGGAGAATGTATGTATGAGGACGAGTGCGACGAGTAATGTCTTACCAAGCACTGAATTTGGTTATCCAAATTCGCTTGTTAGGGGCTGACCCCTAATACCCCACAGGCAGAAAGGAGTTTAAGAATGATTGAGCTTATATTTTTCATCATCGGCGTAATGCTCGGCGGTCTGACTGGCATCGTGATTATGTGCTGCTTGCAGATAAACCGACTTGCCGAAAGAGAGGAAGTGAAAAATGCGAAAACGAAATGTGCAGATACTTTTCCGCTTGACTGAGGAGGAAGCCGAACAGCTCTACTCTCTCGTTCAAAAATCAGGCTGCTCAAAAGAAGCGTTCCTGAGAGGAATGGTAAAAGGCTATCGGCTCTGCGAAAAGCCTGACCCAGAGTTTTACAAAATAATGCGTGAGCTGTCTGCTATCGGCAACCGTATCAATCAGCTTGCAGCGAAAGCCAACGCCCTGAACTTTGTGGACGCTCCGATGCTGAAAGAGGAAGCGCAAAGGTGGCACGAGTTTCAAATCGCTGTCCGAAAAAAATATCTGCTTCCACGGAAAGCACCGTAATGGCGGTCTGTGAAATATGGGATGTGCGTGGCAGGCTCGACCACCCCATAGATTATGCGGAAAATCCCGAAAAGACAGCTAATCCCAAATACACCGAAGCGGACTTGCAGGCTATGGTCGATGTAATGGAATACGCCACCAACAAGGATAAGACCGAGCAGCGTTATTTTGTTACAGGCGTAAACTGCGACCCGACTACCGCCAGAGATGAGATGATGATTGCAAAGGCACAATGGAACGATGAAAGCGAGATTGTCTGTTATCACGGCTTCCAGAGCTTTAAGCACGGCGAGGTTACGCCAGAGCAGGCGCACGAGGTCGGCGTAAAGCTTGCTAAGAAGATGTGGGGCGACAGATTTCAAGTAATCGTTGCCACACACCTGAATACCGACTGCCTGCATAACCATTTTGTCGTAAACTCCGTATCTTTCACGGACGGCAGGCATTACCACGACAACAAAGCAAGCCTGCGGCTTTTGCGCCAGCGTTCCGATGAACTTTGCCGTGAATATTCTCTGTCCGTCATTGAACACCCAAGCGGAAGAAAAAAACCATACGCTTTGTATCAGGCGGAGAAAAACGGTATGCCCACAAGGGATAATGTTACACGGCAGGCGGTGGACGAAGCTGTCAGCAAGTCGTTCACGCTGAAAGATTTTGACCGCATTATGGCTGAAATGGGATACCGTGTGAGCTTTGACCCCAACCGCAAATATTGGACGGTCATCGGCAAGGGCTGGAAACGCCCGAAGCGGCTGTATAAGCTCGGAGAGGAATATACCAACGAGAGGATTATGGAGCGTATCACAGAAAACTCCTACGCCGTGAAGTTCTCCAGATTTGCCGAGCCGCAAAGTACGGTCAGGGTGTTCCGTGTCAAAGGCTCTCTAAAGGGAGCTAAGAAAATCGGCGGACTGCGGGGGCTGTATCTGCACTACTGCTACAAGCTCGGTATCCTGCCTAAAGATAAAAAACCAAATTACGCAAGGCTTCATTATCTTTTGAAAGACGACTTAATGAAAATGGAAGCCATCTCACAGGAAACAAGGCTGCTGTGCCGTAATCGCATTGATACGGTGGAGCAGCTCTTGTCATATAAAGGCTCTTTGGAAACGGAAAAAGCCGACCTGCTTCAAAAGCGCAAGGAACTCTATTCCAAATCCCGCAAAACAGGCGGCGAAGAAAAGGAAGCAATACGGTCACAGCTTTCCGATTTATCCAAACGCCTGAGCGTTATCCGAAAGGAGGTCAGACTGTGCGAGGGTATCGAAGCCCGTAACGCTACTCTCAAAGAAAAGCTATCCACCATACGGGCAGATGAAGAACAACAACGAAAGGAGCTGATGACGAATGAATACAAGCGGCGAAGCGGCAGAACAAATCGTCCGAATGAGCTTGGAAGGATTTGAGGTCGCAGCCAAAATCACAGGCGCAGGTGCGAAGAACATCGCCGTTCTCCTCTATTCCATTCTGAAAGAGGAAAAGAAAACAAAGGGCAAAGCAAGGCTTACCAATATGCTCCGTTCTGGCAAGGAGCTGAAAGTCTTTACCGTAAAGAACGGCGACCTGAAAAAGTTTACGCAGGAAGCCAAAAAGTACGGCGTACTTTACTGCGTCCTTGCGGACAGAGGAAATAAAGACCCCAATGCGGAGGTCGATGTGATTGCCCGTGCGGAGGACGCATCGAAAATCAGCCGCATTGCGGAACGCTTCAAATTGGCGTCGGAAACCACCGCTTCTATTGTGACCGAAACCGAGAAATCCAAAGATGAAAAAACAGGTCAGCCAGAGCCAGACATCGGCGTACAGGAAAAAGCCGAGAAAGACAAGCTGCTCGATGAGCTTATGGGTAAGCCTATCCAAAAGGAGGAAAATGCTCAAAACCCCTCATTGGCAAAGACCGAAAAATCCCCTCAGTCCGAGCCTATCTCAGAGCAGCCAAAGAAGTCCGCAGAGGGGGCTACTATGACTAAGGACGAAAAACCGTCCGTCAGAGAGGAACTGCGGAAAATCAAGGAAAGCCGAAAAGAACAGGAAACGGATACTTCTTCTGCCCTGGACAAAAGCTCTGCTTCTGACAGGGCGAAGAAGCAGCCCACAGGCAAGACCGAGCATAAGCAGCCCCAGAGAAAGAAAAAGAAACCCAAATCTAAAGAAACGAGGTAAAACAGAATGAGCATTTATGATGTGTTTAACGGCGGCAGCAAACCGTTTGATAAAGCGGAATGGGCAGCCCAGAAACAGGCGCAGCGCAAGGAAGCCTATGAGCTGATTGACAACACCTGCGCTGAAATGATGATAAGCGGCGACAGCTTCCGTCAGTATCTTGATGTGCAAGGGCGTTTTGACCGTTACTCGGTTGCAAACGCTATTTTGGTATCGGCACAGATGCCCGAAGCGACACAGCTTAAAGACTACAACACTTGGAAGCAGAGCCGTGTCTATGTGAACAAGGACGCACAGAAAGTTGTTATCCTTGAGCCGAGCAAGGAATATACCCGTGATGACGGTACAAAAGGTATTTCCTATAACGCCAAAGTGGTATATGACATTTCCGAAACATCGGCAAAAGAAAGAATGCAGCCGCAGGAGCAGAAATCTATGCGTGAGCTTGTATCGGCTTTGATTGACGCAAGCCCCGTGCCTTGCGTTCCCGTTGATGACTTGGAACTGCCTGCCTACTATGACAGCTCTCAGCAGACTATCTTTGTCAAAAAGGGACTCTCTGAGGAAGTGCTGTTTATCAGTATGGCAAAGGAAGTATCTGCGGCGGTTTATGACTTTAAGTATAATGAGAGCCGTGATACTTCCGATTTCAAATCCTTTTGCGTTGCCTATATGGTAAGCTCCCGTTACGGCGTGGATACCAAAGGCTTTGATTTTTCCAGACTGCCCAGAGAGTATGACGGAATGGATACGCAGGTATTTAAGGGAGAGCTTGGTACAATGCGTGATGTTCTGGGTGAAATCCAGAACGATATGTATAAGAGTATGGAGAAAAACAAGTCTGCAAGGAATAAAGAGCAGGAACGCTAATCGGAGGTGCAGCTTATGAAAGAAGAACGATACCATATCGCACTTGATAAGTACGATAAAAATATCGTTATCAATGCGCTCAACAACCTGAGAAATCGGCAGATACAGGAGGAACGCCCCACCGAGCCTGTTGATGAGCTGATTGACAAGGTAGCCAACGCACCGACCAGAAAGGTCAAGGTTGTTCCGTGCAGGTGCAATGAGGAACGATGACAAAAAAACGGGCTTAATCCTTTCTGTCTGCGGTATTGTTCCTGTTATATGGCTTGCCTTGATGACAGCACCCTATGTGGGTGGAGGTTTAGTTGAAATAATCCGAGGTCTGCCCGTGGCAATGGGCAATCCGTTTCAAATAACGGTGTGTGAGGACAGCGTAAAGACTGTCCTTATTTTTTTGCTTGCCTACGCTATGGGTATCGGCATTTATTTCTCTACACGCAGGAACTACCGCAGGCGTGAGGAACACGGCTCGGCTAAATGGGGCGATGCGGGGACTTTGAACAAGAAATACCGTGATAAAGACCCGTCCGCAAATAAGCTGCTCACCCAGAATGTCCGCATAGGCTTAGACGGGAAAAAGCACCGCCGAAATCTGAATATCCTTGTGTGCGGCGGCTCTGGAGCAGGAAAGACGAGGTTTTTTTGTAAGCCGAACGCAATGCAATGCAACACCTCAATGGTAATTTTAGACCCGAAAGGCGAAATCGTGCGAGATGTGGGCGGACTGCTTGAAAAGAAAGGCTATGAGGTGCGTGTCCTTGACCTTATCAATATGCACCGCAGCCATTGTTACAATCCCTTTGTTTATCTGCGGAATGACAATGATGTGCAAAGGCTTGTGACCAATCTGTTCAAGGCGACCACTCCGAAAGGCTCACAGTCGCAAGACCCATTCTGGGATACGGCGGCAAGTATGCTTCTGTTGGCGTTGGTGTTCTATCTGAAATATGAAGCACCGCCCGATGAGCAAAACTTCCCGATGGTAATGGAGCTGCTTCGTGCGGGTGAAGTCCGTGAGGACGATGACAGCTATGTAAGCCCTCTGGACGAACTGTTTGACCGTCTGGAAATGGTAAACCCAGAGCATATTGCCCTGAAGTATTACAGGGACTATCACTCAGGCTCGGCTAAGACCTTAAAGAGTATCCAGATTACCCTTGCCGCAAGGCTTGAAAAGTTCAACCTTGAAAGCCTTGCGGGGCTTACCGCCACCGATGAGCTTGACCTGTCCTCTTTGGGCGAAAAGAAAGTTGCTCTGTTCGCTCTCATTCCCGATAACGACACGAGCTTTAACTTTTTGGTGTCGATTTTATACACGCAGCTATTCCAGCAGCTCTTTTATCTTGCCGACCATAAGTACGGCGGGAGCCTGCCTGTGCATTGCCATTTCATAATGGACGAATTTGCAAATGTTTCATTGCCAGATGACTTCGATAAGATTTTGAGCGTTATGCGTTCCAGAGGTGTGTCGGTCAGTATTATCCTGCAAAATCTGGCGCAGCTCAAAGCTCTTTTTGAAAAGCAATGGGAAAGCATTGTCGGCAACTGCGATACCTTTCTGTATTTGGGAGGTAATGAGCAATCGACCCACAAATATGTGTCGGAGCTTTTAGGCAAGGAAACGATTGATACGAACACTTACGGAAAGAACGAAGGTCGAAGCGGCAGCTACTCAACCAACTATCAAATTTCAGGGCGTGAGCTGATGACACCCGATGAAGTGCGTATGCTTGATAACCGCTACGCACTTCTTTTTGTTCGTGGGGAACGCCCTGTAATGGACTTTAAGTACGACATTATGAAGCACCCCAATGTAAGGCTGACAACCAACGGAGGTAAACCGCCGTATATTCACGGTGAGCCGACACAGGCTGTCGCAACCCTTGTGTTTGACAGCGATATTCCGAAGAACGCCGTAAGCGTAAAAGCTGTCAGCACTTCCTATGAACTTCTCTCCAATGAGGACTTGGAAGAAATCTTTAACATCTAAAGGAGGATTTTTATTTATGAAACTTTTTCAGAAGAACGAAAGTAAGGAAACCGCAAAGCTGCCTATGTCTGGCAAGGTAAAAAAGGGCTTTCGCTTTTACTGCGTAACCGTTATGACAACGGCTTTGGTGGTCGGCACATCTATGACTGCCTTTGCAGCAAGCGACCCTCTTACCGTAGTCAATAATCTGTCCGACTTCATTTTCGGCTTAATCCGTGCCGTAGGTATGATTTTGCTCGGCTTCGGCGTAGTGCAGATTGGTCTTTCGCTGAAATCGCACGACCCGTCCCAGAGAGCAAACGGCTTTTTGACCCTCGCAGGCGGCGTTGTGATTACCTTTGCGAAAGAAATCCTTACCCTCATTACGGGCTGAAAAACTGACACAAGACAAGATAACGGGAGCAGAGCCGCTTTGCGGATTTACTCCCGTTATCCAATTATCTAAGGAGGTGGTCGAATGTCGGATAATTGGATTGTGCAAAACTTGGAAAATGCTTTACGGACTTGGAACGAAAAGCTGTCGGAAATATGGCAGCTCATCACCCAATCTCCAGAGCAGTTTAAGGGCGGCACAATTTGGAATGTAATCGTAGATATTCACGGCGCAGTGCAGGCTATCGGACTTGCGCTGCTTGTGCTTTTCTTTGTTGTCGGCGTGATGAAAACCTGCGGCTCGTTTGCAGAAGTCAAAAAGCCCGAACACGCTCTGAAGCTGTTTATTCGCTTTGCCCTTGCAAAAGGCGTCGTGACTTACGGCTTGGAACTGATGATGGCTCTGTTTAACATCGTGCAGGGCTTAATATCAACCATTATGAACGCCGCAGGCTTCGGCTCGGCAGCACAGACGGTATTGCCGCAGGAGATTGTTACGGCTGTTGAGGACTGCGGATTTTTCGAGAGTATTCCCCTATGGGCAGTTACGCTCATCGGCGGGCTATTCATCACGATATTGTCATTCATAATGATAATGTCTGTGTACGGCAGATTTTTCCGTCTGTATCTCTATACCGCAATCGCTCCCGTTCCTCTATCCACTTTTGCAGGAGAGCCGAGCCAGAATGTGGGCAAGAGCTTTATCAAATCGTATGCCGCCGTCTGTCTGGAGGGCGCAATCATTGTACTTGCCTGTATCATTTTCTCTCTTTTTGCGGCTTCTCCCCCTGCGGTTGACCCGAACGCTGCGCCTGTATCTATGGTTTGGAGCTATATCGGAGAGCTGGTATTTAATATGCTCGTCCTCGTCGGTGCGGTCAAGATGGCAGACCGTGTTGTAAGAGAAATGATGGGCTTGTAATTGTAAATTCTTTTGTGCGTATTGACTTGGTGGCATAAGATGAGTATAATATGGTTAGAATATTACTACCGAATACAAACGGGAGGTGTGGCTATGAATATTCGTCCGTCCGCAGCAATTCGCCAGAATTACAACGAGATTGCGGAAATGTGCAGAAAAACAGCAGAGCCTGTATTCCTTACCAAGAACGGCGAGGGAGATTTAGTCGTTATGGATATTGAAACCTTTAACCGCAGGGAAAAGATGCTGAAACTCCGTGAGGAACTGCTTGCGGTTGAGGAGGACAGGATACACGGAAGCAAAGGGTATTCTGTCGATGAAGTCGCAGCCATGATGCGCAGCGCAATCAAGGAGGCGGCGGGTCGTGGAAAATCAGAATAAATACCGTGTCATCGTATCAGAACGGGCGACGCAGATGCTTGTTTCCCACGCCGCATTTTTAGCGCAGGTCAGCCCAGAAGCAGCAGAAAGGCTGACCGTAGAATTTGAAAAGACGGCAAATTCTCTGGGAACAATGCCCCAGAGATGCCCGTGGCTCTCAGGGGAATATATCCCTAAAAATGCCTACCGATATATCTTGTTTGAAAAACGCTATATGATAATCTTTCAAATCATAGATGATACCGTCTATGCGGATTATGTAGTGGATTGCAGACAGGATTACGGCTGGCTCATTCGCTGACAACAGAATATCAGAATGAAAATCGTCACTTGATTGCAGGTGGCGGTTTTTTATGCTCAAAAGGAGGTGCATAAGATTGGAAGTCAAGATAAATAAGGAAATCCGCAATTACACGGAGAGTATGTTTTTTGGACTGTCGCTGCGGCAGTTCATTTTTTCTCTGCTTGCCTGCGGCGTAGCGGTGGGACTGTACTTTATTCTCCGTCCGTATTTCGGAATAGAAACGCTTAGTTGGGTGTGTATTCTCGGCGCTGCGCCCTTTGCGGTAATGGGCTTTGTCAAGTACAACGGTATGACCGCAGAGCAATTTGTATGGGCGTGGATTAAATCGGAGTTTTTGATGCCGAAAAAGCTGATGTTTAACCCCGACAATCTCTACTATGAAACGCTGAAAACCACAATCCAAAACCACGAAAAAGGCGTTTGCCCCGTGGCGAAAAAATCAAGAAAAGCAAAACGAAGCAAGGAGGTAAAGAATGCTGAAAACTCTTAAAACCCTGTTTAAGCAGGATAAGGAAAAGTTTGTCGTTCCCAAATCGGTGCAGGCGGTTATCCCGATAAAGACTATCTGGGAGGACGGCATTTTCCTTGTCGGCAGCAACAAATACGCAAAGACCTTTAAGTTTGAGGATATTAACTACTCTGTGGCAAGCCGTGAGGATAAAGAAGCGATGTTTCTCGAATACTCGGAGCTGCTCAATTCTCTCGATAGCGGCGCAACCACAAAAATCACAGTCAACAACCGCAGGCTCAACAAGGTTGATTTTGAGCAGACCATTTTAATTCCTATGGCGGAGGACGGACTGGATAAATACCGCAAGGAGTACAACAAAATGCTGCTCGACAAAGCGACGGGAGCGAACTCTATCGTACAGGACAAGTATGTGACGATTTCCGTCTGCAAAAAGAATATCGAGGAAGCGAGGAATTATTTTGCCCGTGTGGGCGCAGACCTGATTTCCCATTTCGGCAGGCTCGGCTCAAGATGCGTAGAGCTTGAAGCGGAAGAAAAGCTCCGCATTTTCCACGACTTCTACCGCACAGGCGAAGAAACAGCGTTCCATTTCGACCTGAAACAGACAATGCGTAAAGGTCACGATTTTAAGGACTTTATCTGCCCTGATACCTTTGAGTTTGAAAAGGATTACTTCCGTATGGGCGATAGATATGGGCGTGTCATTTTTCTGCGTGAATATGCGGCGTATATCAAGGACAGTATGGTGGCGGAGCTTTGCGAGCTTAACCGCAATATGATGATGTCCGTTGACATTATCCCCGTACCCACAGATGAAGCCGTGCGTGAGGTCGAAAACAGGCTGCTCGGCGTGGAAACCAACATCACAAACTGGCAGCGCAAACAAAATCAGAACAACAATTTTTCGGCGGTCATTCCCTACGACCTTGAACAGCAGCGCAAGGAAAGCAAGGAGTTCTTGGACGATTTAACGACCCGTGACCAGAGAATGCTTTTTGCGGTTTTGACGATGGTGCATACGGCGGAGACAAAGGAACAGCTTGACAATGATACGGAAGCTCTCCTTACCACAGCCAGAAAGCACCTTTGTCAGTTTGCGGTGCTGAAATATCAGCAGATGGACGGGCTGAATACCGCCCTGCCGTTTGGTGTCCGCAGGATTGATGCGATGCGTACCCTCACAACGGAAAGCCTTGCGGTGTTTATTCCTTTCAGAGTACAGGAAATCCATCACGAAAACGGCGTGTATTACGGGCAGAACTCCATCAGCAAAAATATGATTATCGCAAACCGCCGCCATCTGCTCAACGGCAACTCGTTTATCTTAGGCGTGTCAGGCGCAGGAAAATCCTTTACGGCGAAAGAAGAAATGGTAAATATCATTCTCACAGACCCAAACGCCGATGTCATTATCATCGACCCTGAACGGGAATACTCTCCGCTTGTAAAGGCTATGCAGGGCGAGGTCATTCACATCTCGGCAACGAGCGAAAACCATATCAACGCTATGGATATGAACTCCGATTACGGTGACGGCGCAAACCCCGTCATTTTGAAATCGGAGTTTATTTTGTCCCTCTGCGAGCAGCTCATCGGCGGCGCAAGTCTGGGTGCAAAGCAAAAGTCAATCATTGACCGTTGTACGGCAGGCGTGTACCGCCACTATCAGCAGGGCAATTATCAGGGCGTACCGCCCACCTTGCAGGACTTCCGTGAGGAACTCTTAAAGCAGGACGAGCCAGAAGCAAAGGAAATTGCCCTTGCAATCGAGCTGTTTACGGACGGCTCTCTGAATACCTTTGCAAAGCATACCAATGTAGATACCCACAGCCGCCTTATCTGCTATGACATTCTGGATTTAGGCAAGCAGTTGCAGCCCATCGGTATGCTTGTCGTTCTTGACAGCATCTTAAACCGTATCACGCAGAACAGAGCGAAAGGCAGAAACACATTCATCTTCATTGATGAGATTTATCTGCTGTTCCAGCACGAGTATTCCGCTAACTTCCTCTTTACCCTTTGGAAGCGTGTGCGGAAATACGGGGCGTACTGCACAGGTATTACCCAGAATGTGGACGACCTTTTGCAGAGCCATACGGCGAGGACGATGCTTGCCAACAGCGAGTTTATCATTATGCTCAATCAGGCGTCCACCGACAGGATTGAGCTTGCCAAGCTCCTGAATATCTCCGACCTTCAGATGAGCTATATTACGAATGTCGGCGCAGGTCAGGGACTATTAAAGGTCGGCAGCTCTCTTGTACCGTTTATCAACAAGTTCCCACGGAATACGGAGCTTTACAGGCTGATGACAACCAAATTCGGGGAGGTGTAAAAAAGAGGGCTTGACGGTGTTCGTGTCGAATTTTGAGAAGTTCAAAATAGAGTTCGTGTAATTTAGTGTTATAAATCAAGCAAAAATCATTGATATTTACACGAATGTGTGCTATACTATGTTCAGCACCTTAAAGGAGGTCTGGCAATGTATCGAAAAATAATGAGCTTCTTGGAAGCGTGGAAAGATAGCGTTCACCGCAAGCCCCTGATTTTGCAGGGAGCAAGACAGGTTGGAAAAACCTACTCGATTTTAGAGTTTGGACGCAGCCACTATGAAAATGTGGCATACTTCAATTTTGAAACAAATCCAAAGCTGAACGAAACCTTTGAGGAAAATATCAGCCCTGATTATCTGATACCCATTTTATCCCACATCGCAGGTCAGACGATAGTAAAGGAAAAGACGCTGATAGTATTCGACGAGGTACAGCTTTGCGAACGGGCTTTGACTTCTCTGAAATACTTTTGTGAGGACGCTCCAGACTATCATATCGTAGCTCTCGGCAGCTTGCTGGGCGTGGCGGTAGGCAGGGCGAAATTCTCTTTCCCTGTGGGCAAGGTCGATATGAAAACCCTGTACCCTATGGATATGGAGGAATTTATGCTGGCTATGGGCGAGGACGCTCTGGTAGCGCAGATTAAAAAGTGCTTTGAAACTGATACGCCGATGCCCTCTGCCCTGCACGATGCGGCAATGCTGCTTTACAGGCAGTATCTCGTTGTGGGCGGTATGCCTGAGTGCGTCTTGCAGTTCACACAGACAAAGGACTATATCCTTGTGCGCCACACGCAGGACACCATACTCGCAAGCTATCTCAACGATATGAGTAAGTACAACAATGTGAACGAAATCAAAAAAACAAGGCTTGCCTATGACAACATTACGGTACAGCTTTCAAAAAAGAATACCCGTTTTCAGTATAAGCTGATAAAGAAAGGCGGCAGGGCTTCCGAGTTTGAAAACGCTATCGAATGGCTCTGTTTGTCTGGTATCGTTTCACAGGTGTATAAGGTGGAGCAAATCAAGAAGCCTTTGGAGAATTACCGTGATATTGATGCGTTCAAGATTTATGTTTCCGACTTGGGGCTGCTCTGTGCAAAGAAAGACTTAGCGGCAAACGATGTCCTCTATATGGTCGAGGAACTGAACGACTTTAAGGGCGGTATGGCTGAAAACTATGTCGATGTGCAGCTTACCATTAACGGATATAAGACCTACTATTGGGAGTCCGAGCGTGGAGCTGAAATAGATTTTGTCATTCAGCGTGACGGTCAGCTTATCCCCATTGAAGTAAAGTCGGCTGACAATACCAGAGCAAAGAGCCTGAAGGTTTATATGGAAACCTATAAGCCTGCTTACGCCATCAAGCTCTCTGCAAAAAACTTCGGATTTGAGGACAAGAAAAAGACCGTTCCCCTCTACGCCGCATTTTGTATCTAAAATTGAAACGAATAACACAATCGGTAACGCTCACCTTTACAGGGTGGGCGTTATTTTTGTGCAGGCATCTTCTGTCATTCCAAAAGCAGACGGAAATTTCAAGATAAGAAAGGACAAAAGCCTATGAAAGATTATAAAAAATTCATCTGCCTTACTGCCGCCGTGTGCCTTTTAGGTGCGGCGGCTTTTTGCGGCTATCACATTTACGACCATTATGCCCACGAAGCCGAGCAGACCGAAGCCTTTGAGGAAATTGCCGCAATCGTGGAGCAGGCGCAGACAGAGGACAGTAACGCCCCAGAAGTCCCCTTGACTGAGGAAGAAAATGTCCTTGCAGAGTACGGCGAACTGTTTTTGAAAAACACGGATATGGTCGGCTGGCTTTCCATTGCAGGCACAACCGTCAATTATCCCGTGATGCAGACGCCGAATGCGCCGAACTACTATCTGAAGCGTAACTTTGATAAAGAATACAGCGACTTGGGAACGCCGTATATTCAGGAAAACTGCGACCTTGCAGGCAGCGATAACCTTGTTATCTACGGTCATCACATTAAGGGTGGCAAGATGTTCGGAGCTTTGGAGGATTACAAGTCCCAGAGCTTCTATGAGGAGCACAAGACCATTCAGTTTGATACCCTTACGGAGCGTGGCGAATATGAGATTGTCGCTGTCTTTAAGACTGTGGCGTACAGCTCTCAGGGCTTCCGCTACTATGATTTTGTCGATGCGGAAAACGAGGACGAGTTTAACGCCTATATTGAAAAATGCAAGGAGCTTGCATTGTATGAAACAGGCGTAAACGCAGAATACGGCGACAGGCTCATTACGCTCTCCACCTGCGAATACTCGGCGCAGAACGGCAGGCTTGTTGTAGTTGCAAAAAAAGTTGTGTAATGTGACTGCAAATTTTCTGGGGAAGGAGGTTATCTATGGCTGATATAAAAACCAGAGATGCGGTCAAGGGTACGATTAAGACCATTGACAAGGCTGCGGTAGCTTCCGAGCGTATGAAGTCGGCTTATTCCAAAATAAAGGACAAGGCGGAGCAGGGCTATTACGCTGATGAAGGCTCTGCTACCGAGTATGCCGCCGACAGAGTTTCGGCGGCTTCGGAGCGCATTACGAATGAGGGCGTTCATCAGTTCAACAAGCAGGGTCAAAAGGCGGTCAAAACCACAAAGGACAATATCGTTAAGGCAAAGGATAAACTATCCGATTTCAAGCAGAAACGAGCCGCTAAAGCCGCCGAGAAGCGTATGTCTGGAAACAGCGTACAGACCTACCGCAGTACCGTCAGCCGTTCCGCAGATAAGGCGGTCAAGGGCGCAAATCAAGCGGAAAAGACCATAACGCAGACTGCCCGAAGCGGAAAAAAGACAATAAAAACAGCCGCCAGAGGTACAGTAAAGACTACGCAAAAATCCGTGAAAACCGCACAGGCGACCTCAAAGGCGGCGATAAAAACTGCCGAGCATACTGCTAAAGCGACACAGGCGGCGGCAAAGGCTTCCGTAAAAGCGGCTCAAAGAGCTGCACAGGCAGCCAGAGTCACGGCAAGGGCTGCGATTGCTGCTGTAAAAGCGGCGGTCAAAGCGACTGCGGCGGCGGTTAAGGCGATTATTGCAGGAACAAAGGCGCTGATTGCTGCGATTGCGGCGGGCGGCTGGATTGCGGTTGTTGTGATTTTGGTCATCTGCCTTATCGGTATGCTCATAGGCTCGGTGTTCGGTATCTTCTTTGCGGGCGAGGACTCAGGCAGCGGAATGACGATGCAGACCGTGGTACAAGAAATCAATACCGAATATGACAGCCGCCTTAATGAAGTCAAAAACGAGAATGCCTATGATGTTCTGGAGATGTCAGGGAGCCGTGCCGTCTGGAAAGAGGTGCTTGCGGTTTACTCGGTCAAGACTACTACCGACCCAGACAATCCGCAGGAAGTGGCGACAATGGACGATAACAAAAAACAGCTCCTGACGGACATCTTCTGGGAAATGAACGAAATCAGCTCCAGAACGGAAAGCAAGACCGAAACCGTGATAACCGAAACCGATGACGGTCACGGGAATATCGTCCAGACCGAAACCACCCAGACACGGACTTACCTGTATATCACAGTCAGCCACAAAACCGCCGAGGAAATGGCAGACCAATACGGTTTTGATGATGAGCAACGGCAGATGTTATCCGAATTACTTGCCGATGAAAACAACTCGCTATGGTCGCAGGTGCTTTACGGCATCTCCGTAGGCGACGGCGAAATCGTGACCGTGGCTTTGTCGCAGGTCGGCAATGTAGGCGGTCAGCCCTATTGGTCGTGGTACGGCTTCAATTCCCGTGTCGAGTGGTGCGCCTGCTTCGTTTCGTGGTGCGCTAACGAGTGCGGTTATATTGAAAACGGCGTTATTCCGAAGTTTGCAGGCTGCATACAAGGCTCTGAATGGTTTAAGGAAAGAGGACAGTGGCAGGACGGCAGCTTTACGCCAGAAGCGGGACACATTATCTTCTTTGACTGGGAAGGCGACGGTCTTACAGACCATGTAGGTATTGTAGAGCGTGTGGAAAACGGAACAGTCTATACCGTTGAGGGTAACTCTGGCGACGCCTGTAGGCAGAACAGCTACGCTATCGGCAGCAGCGTTATCTATGGTTACGGTATCCCCGCTTATTAAAAATGGGCAAAAGAAAACCAGAGGTTACTCCTCTGGCTCTTTTGCCTTACATAGACCGTTTACAGTCGCTTCAATTACGGACAGTTCTTTATCATCTAATTTATCGAGCTGTGCGTCTAAGCGTCTGCGGACGGAACTTTTTTTGACTTCTTTGTCAGGAAATATATACTCATCAACCGAAACATCAAACATTTGAATAAGTTGGATAAACAGCTCAATGCTTGGATAGTTTCCCTCATTTTCAATGGCTTGAATGTGTCTGGGAGCGTAGCCGATTATTCCAGAAAGCTGCTCTCTCGTCATTCCTCTTGCTTCACGGGCTTTCTTTATCGCCTGTCCTATCGGCATAAAATCGAAATCAAAATCGTTGTTTCTCTCGTCCATAAGCTCACCACCTATCCTCTGATACTTCATACGCTTATATTGTACAGAGATGTAGTTTCTTATTAAACGATGTGAAAATGCCGACTATAAGATATTTCACTTCTTATATAGAGAGCTGAAAAATCATAATATCACGCTCAATTTATGGTTTTCCAAAGAGAAAGAGCCGATGTCCTGTGAGATTACTCACAAGTTTATCGGCTCTTTATATGGTTCATTCAACTTCGGTTGATTATAAGGGCAAGCATATTTCGACTTCAAGCCCACCGTATTCACTGTGTCTTATTTCTACTGTTCCTTTGTGAGCGGCAGCAATTTGTTTCACAATCAGCAAGCCTAAGCCGTGGCGTTGCTCTGATGTGTTTTCATCACAAACCATATAGTGAGGGGAATTATTCAGCTTGTCGATTTGTTCGTCCGTAGCCCCGACTCCATTGTCTGAAACAACTATCTTGCAGGCTTTACCGTGTTCTTCCTTGACAGCAACATAAATAGTGCAACCACTTTCATTATGGTTTATGCTGTTTTGTATCAAATTGCTGACAGCTCTTTTTATCAAATCTTTATCGGCATTTATGATAACGGTATTTAAGTCGCTGTCAGTAAGCCACTCAACAGGATATTTACCGCTAATATCCAAGTTGATGAAATCTACCACTACCTGCCGAACAGCAGAAATAACATTAACCTGCTCAATATGTGTTGGCTGCATATTATATTCCAACTTTGAAGCAAGGTTGAGGTCGTTTATGAGGTTTTTCATTCGTTGGCTCTGCTTAACAATAGCCGCAGCCTTTTGCCGTTCTTCTTCTGATAATTGACTGCTGCTTTCCAACTGGCTTGCATAACCCATAACCATTGAAAGAGGTGTGCGTATATCGTGAGATACTCCTGCTATCCAATTTGCTCTTGCTGTTTCTTTTTTCTTAAGCTGATAATTCTGGCTTTGAAGCACCTCAGAAGTTTGATTGATGTTTGCAGCTATTTCTGAGAGTACGCCTTTTTCCTTAAGCACAACAGGTTGCCCTGTGTGCAATGCCTGAATGCCGTCCGTAATAGGCTTTATAGATTTCAGCAGTTTTGTGTTTGCCGCCATATAAATGAGAAAAACAATAAAAATATTGATAGCTAAAACGATAAGGACGGTTTTGGGCAAGTTGGCAATAAATTGATAGTCCCAACTTGGCCACATATGTTTCCAGAAGCTATCTTTTGGATACCCAAGAATAATCAGCCCATCTTCGCCTTCACCTGTAAAGGTCGGGTATCCGTCAATATATCCACGGGTGGTATTAGCAATATCGGAAGCTGTATATTTCAGAGGAACGGTATCAGGAAGATTGTCCGAATGCCAGACACATTCTCCCGTTGCGTTATCAATATAAACTGCCCACACATTCTGAGCGTTCAGTTCCTCAATCATTTCATCAGACATCTTATAACCTTGTTCTGATTTTACTATACTTTCTGCGGCTTGCTCCGCCGTTGTCCACGGAGAGCCATTCGGCGCTTGTGTGGCAGCTATAATTGCTATAATAATAAAATTCATAAAAAGAATTACAAGAGAGCTTAACATCAAAATGCCCACAAAGCGTTTGATTAACTTTGGTACGCTTTTCATATTATTTGTCCCCCACGATGAGCTTATATCCCAATCCCTTAATTGTTATCAGAGAAACAGGCTGCGAAGGATTGATTTCAATCTTTTCACGAATGCGGCGAATGTGTGCCATTAGAGAGTTTTCATACCCATACGGATTGTCGCCCCAAGCCGCTTCGCATAAGGCATCAAGTGTAACAATGCGCCCTGCGTTTCGGTATAATGCCGCAAGTATATCGTGCTCTTTTGCCGTGAGCGCAATATGTTCTCCGTTTTTTATGACTTCGGCACGGTCAAAATCTATCTCGCTGCCCGACAGCTTGACAATCGGATTTTCGCCTTTATAACTTCTGCGGAGAATGGCGTTTACTCGATAGATAAGCTCTTTGGGCAAGAACGGCTTAACAATATAATCATCAGCACCGAGCCCAAATCCACGGAATTTATCTTCATCTTCTCCACGAGCAGTTAAAAACAATACAGGATAATCAGACTTGTTTTTTAATTGCTTCATAAGGTCAAAGCCATTGCCATCAGGCAGCATTACATCAAGAATTGCAAGCTCTGGCTGAAATGTCTCAGCCATACAAAGTGCTTCTTTAACCGTTTTTGCAGTTTTTACATTGCAAAAGCCCTCGTTTGTAAAGATGGAAGAAACCATATCTAAAAGCTCCTGCTCATCGTCAACAAGCAAGATGCGTTTTTGCTTTAAGTAGTCAAAATCCATTTTAACGCCCCCTTTGTGTATCTCATTATAACACAAATATGCGCTTCTTTTTAGTGTGCAATTAAAAAGTAAGGTAAATGTAAGGTAGGGAGAAGGTTATCACAAGGTTGGCAAGTTAGAATGAGCTTGCAATGATGAGAAAGGAGCAAAACACTATGAATATCATTGAAACTCAAAATTTGACAAAATCATACGCTGACTTTACAGCCGTATCGAATGTCAATCTGCATATTCCCAAAGGAGCTGTATATGGCTTTCTCGGCCCGAACGGTGCAGGAAAATCTACAACAATGAAGATGTTTTTGGGGCTTACAAAACCTACAAGCGGCTCGTTTACCATTGATGGGAAAAAGTACCCTGAAGCAAGAGTAGAAATTCTGAAGGAAGTTGGCTCATTCATTGAAGCCCCTGCTTTTTACGGGAATTTAAGCGGTGAAGAAAACTTGGAAATTATCCGCAAGATATTAGGACTGCCGAAGTCCTCTGTGTCTGAAGCACTGGAAATCGTAGGGCTTACACAATTCAGAAAGCGTCTTGCAAAAAAATATTCCCTCGGAATGAAGCAGAGGTTAGGGCTTGCAAGCGCTTTAATCGGTCAACCGCCGATTTTGATTTTGGACGAGCCGACCAATGGACTTGACCCTGTGGGCATTCACGAGATAAGAACGCTTATCCGTTCTCTGCCTGAAAAATTTAACTGTACGGTGTTTGTATCATCACATCTGCTGTCGGAAGTTGAGCTGATGGCGGATACAGTCGGCATCTTAAATCACGGGCGTTTGCTGTTTGAGGGAACGCTTGAACAGCTCAGAAGCGGTGCCGCCGCACAAGGGTATCCTACCGACAACTTGGAAGATACATTCCTTGCTTTGATTGACGCAGACAACCGCCAGAGAGGAGCAGTAAAATGAGTCTATCTCTGGAATGTAAAAAAGCAAAGCGAACAGGATTTATCCCCGCATTTTTATGCGGCGGCATTTTGGCGGCGGCTGTTCCGATTGTCAATATGGCAGTCCGTTCCGAAATGTATGTCGGACAACAAAGCTCCCCGATGCAAATTCTAATGGGAGCAAATTGGCAAATGATGGCGATGCTCAATATTCTGCTTGTTGTTGCAGGAAGCTGTCTGTTATATCATACAGAGTTTGCCGATAACGCAATGCAGAAAATGAAGTCACTTCCTATCAGAGAAAGCTCCATTTTCTTTGGGAAATTTATTTTGACCTCGATTATGAGCGTGGTTGTACTTGCCGTTGAAGCCGCTTCGATTGCGTTTTGTGTTTCGCACTGGTTTGAAATTGGAAATGATTTTTGGCTGGAATTAGGTAAGAACTTCGGATATTCATTTTTACTGATGTTGCCGTGTGTACTGCTATCGCTGTTGATTTCATCGGCTTGTAAAAATATGTGGGTATCTCTGGGGATTGGCGTTGTGTGCGTGTTTACTGCGACAATGCTGCCGACAAACAACTTTATGCTTTCTCTTTTTCCTTTTGCCACTCCATTTCAAGTCTTTGTGAATACGGAAATGGCACAGGCAATGCACTATGTTTATGCGGCGATTGCTGAAATCGTTGTTATCGGCATTGCAGAGCTTGTATTTATAAAGGTTAGGAGGTCGTTTGAATGAGTTTTTTATCTCTCGTCGGCGTTGAGTTTAAGAAAATAAAACGCTCAAAGATATTTCTAATATTGTTTGCTGCGACGCTCATTCTCTGGATACCATCAATACTCAATGCCGATATGAATTTCAATATGCAGGCAGAAGGAATTTCTCCAGAAAACAATTTTTTCATTCAGGGCTTTATGGGAATGGCGTGGTTTATGTTCCCTGCAAGTATGGTAGTGGGTACTGTTCTTTTGAGTCAAACCGAAAGAACAAACAAAGGTATCTTAAAGATGCTTGCTTTACCCATAAGCACCGTCAAACTCTGCTTGGCAAAGTTTGTTGTGCTGCTTGCTTTAGCTGCATCGCAAATTTTGATGATGGTTGGAATGTACTACATTAGCGCCGCCATCGTAACAGGGACGCAGGATTACAATTTTATTTTGTCCCCGCTATTTGTTTTCAAAGAAGTTGGCTTTATAGCTGCTTCGACCATACCAATGCTGGCGTTTTTCTGGTTGCTTGCGGTATGTATTCAGACCCCGATTTTTTCCATCGGTATTGGATTAGCTTCCATTGTACCGTCAGTTCTGATGATTAACACAAAAGCGTGGTTTGCGTACCCGATGTCATATCCGTTTTTCGTTATAACTTCAGAATACGGAAAACTTGCGACAAACCTTACGACTTCACAGGTAGAGTTTTTCCCGTGGATACCCGTGGCAATCGCCATCACCGTTGTTTGCTTGTGCATTTCCTGCTTCCGTTTTGGGCAGGCAGAAAGGAGATAAAACTATTATGAAAAACAAAATCTTGACCGCTATTAGTACCATTATGCTTTTTGTCCCGTGGACTATTTTACCTTTGCGAGCTTTCGATTGGGCTTTGGAGTCGCCTGTTGCAGAAATAATGATTTCCTGCTATGCCGCATTTATGATTTTCAGTGGGATTTTTACCATTGTTTCTTATGCGAAAGCTAAGGTGCAGAACAACCTGATGAAAGTTGATTTGGTCATAAATAGCCTTTATGCCGTATTCGGCGTAATTGTCTTTATCTTAATGGCTGTTACGAAGTTTTCTTAATGGGAGGGCTTTCAAATGAAAAAGGTAAAATCTCTTGTTGCTTTATCTTTGGCACTTTGTATGGTGCTTTGCTTTGCAGGCTGTAGCTCTAACAATGATGAAGGAAATCTGAAAGACAATCTGGTGAACGGATTTAATAATTGGCTGGAGTCTTTCAGTAAACACGCCGTTACAAAAGATAAAAATCTTCAAGGCGAAAGGGAAAACGACATCGACCAATATACAGGCAGGTACACCGCCTCGTATGATGGTTTTAACGGCGAGGAGTTTATTTTCGGCGGTACAGCTTTAGAACGGGAAAACGGAAGCAATCTGGAAGCAACTTATTCGCTGACAGTTAAATCTGGAAAAGCCACCCTCTATTGGCTGAGTTCTGGTGAGGAACATATCATTTGTGAAGAAAGCGCAGACGATACTTATAAATTTACGCTCGGCTCAGGAGATAACTACATCGTACTGAGGGGCGATGATTTTAGCGGAAATCTCGAATTAACGGTTAAAGATGTGCAGGAATAAAAAATACAAAACCGTTTTTCGGTATGCGGTGTTGGGTATCAGCTTGACTTTTATAGGGTTACTGCTGATACCCATAGGCATACTTGTGGTAATAATCCATTTTATTTGGACTTTTGCTGACCGCATTATTTGCTGGTGTGAAAAAGGAGAAAAAGATGATTTATAGTGAATGGGCTTTTCACGACATAGAGCCTATCTATTTACAGCTTATAAAGAAAATAGAGTGTGCAATTTTAAGTACGCAGCTTTCTGCGGGAGAGGAACTGCCCTCTATTCGTGTAATGGCAAAAATGTTAAAAATCAGTCCCAATACTGTAATGAAGGCATATATGCGCCTTTGTCAAAGCGGTTTGATTGTTTCTTCCAGAAACGGACATTATTCTGTAATTGATAACGAACAGTATGTCTTGCAAGCGAGAGATGAAAAGGTACGGGAGCTTTGTATTTCCTATTTGAGCAATATGATGAGTCTTGGGTTTTCCAAAGAGGAAGCAACTAACTTTTTAACGGAATATTCAAGTAAATTGAAAGAGCCGAATAAATAAAACCATTAAATGTAATGCGAAAGGAGCTGTCAAATGAAAAGGAAACCAAAAAGTCTTATAAAGAAATTTGTGCTTCGTTTGTTTGCAGCCCTGTTTTGCATTATCGCTGTTGTATTTCTTGTATTTGGCATCAAAGGGTACTCAATGTATCGAGATGCCGTAACAGCGTGTCCCATTCCCCAAATGGTGTCCTCTATTCAAAGCAGAGAAAATTTTGTCGAATATGAAGAATTGCCGACAATTTATATAGATGCTGTAATTTCGGTTGAAGATAAAAGATTTGAAAGCCATTGCGGAGTAGATTTTATCGCCATTGGCCGTGCAGTTTGGAATGATATTAAAGCCATGTCTTTTGTAGAAGGCGGAAGCACAATTACACAGCAAATAGCTAAAAATCAATACTATACGCAGGAAAAGAAGCTCGAAAGAAAATTTGCGGAGATATTCACAGCTATAGAGTTGGAAAAGTATTGCTCTAAACAAGAAATATTCGAGTTGTATGTAAACACAATCTATTTTGGCGACGGATATTACGGAATTTATGACGCCGCAAAAGGATATTTCGGAAAACAGCCATCTGAATTAAGTGATTACGAAGCCATAATGTTAGCAGGTTTGCCTAATGCGCCTTCGGCCTATTCTCCAAGCACCAATCCCGAATTGGCATATAGCCGTATGAAAATTGTTCTATCAAAAATGGTTGAATGTAATGCAATCACCCAAGAAGAAGCAGAGGTCATCTTAACGGACGGTAAGTAATCATATTTTACAAGCTAATTGTGGCAAGCCCACCAAATAAAAAAACGGTGCTTTGGTGGGCTGTTCTGTCACGCCCGAATAAAATAGCGCAGCCCTCTAAACCCGTTTTGAGTTTGGAGGGATTTTTTATGCGCTGGTCTGCCCTGACCGCCTTGCTGCTTATCAGAAGCAGCAGTTATCTACATAGCATCACGAATAAGTGAGGATAACCTGTTAAAAAAATCCTAAGTTATTCGTGGTACTATTACGCCCCTAAAGTAGAAGCCATATATCTACATAATAGCATTTATATCGCTTATAACCGCAAAGGTTTGACTACCTTTGCGGTTTTTCTTTTGTCGTTATTTGTCGGAATAAAGGACAAGCCTATATCTGGTGTTGGTTGCCGTTCGCCGCCCTTCAATCTGGATTTTTCAAAAATTCAGATTGGAGGTAAAACGGTATGGCTTACAATAAAGCCAAAGAAGAAAAGAAATGGCGGCTCTGGAAAGAAGCCGAAGAAAAACAGTTAAGGAAGCTCGGCGTTGATGAAAGTACCATTGAAACGCTCCGTACTCACGATTGGGCGATTTTCAATTCAGACAGGCGGTACTATCAGCGTATGCAGGAAGCGGGTACATACCTTGAGGGAGTTGCTGATGATACGCAGCAGCCCGAAATCAAGACAGTTGAGGACTTTCTGGATAGTATCGAAAATCAGCAGCTCTATCAGATTTTGATTAAGGTGGACAAGCTGACCCTGCAAATCGCCTTGCTGAAGATACAAGGCTATTCCACCCGTGAAATAGCCCACTCTCTCAACATAACCGAGAAGGCTGTTTACAGGCGAATGGACAGGCTCAAAGAAAAATTAAAAAAGTTTTTTGAATAGAGGGGAAAATCGCAGTTCCCCACGGGCTACAGGGTGAGAGGACAAAATCCTCACACCCTGTTTTCCTTTGTGTGGCGAAAACAGGATTGTTCCTTGTCAATCGAATAGCCATTCGCCAAATACTTTCTCTTTGTGATTGTGATAAGCATAAGCGTGTCGAGAGGTACGCCACGACCTGCCGTAAGGCAGAGAGCGATAACTACCTACTCAAAATATCGGGCAGCTCCCGATTTCGCCGTAACCCACAAAGAGGATAATGATACTCCCGTCCAGTCACAGTCCGAGCGTGATAAAACCGTCGCAGGCAATGAGGGCGGCTCTGGCAGACCGTCAGTTGGGGTGGAACTCCCGTGGTGTCAGTTCGCTGCTGACCGTTTGGCGACTTCCCTGCGTGAAACGCATTTGCATCTTGGGGTGTCGAGGACAAATAGAGATGCTTCTATCATAAAGCCAAATACAAGGCGGTCTATTGAAACAGAGAATTGTTTATGCTCTCCCGACCTTAAAAACTTCCTTGTGTTTGGCTGATTACATAGGCAGAGCTTACCTGCTTATATCCAGATAGGAGGTCAAACTAATGGATAAAACAATTAAGCGTGGTGACATCTACTACGCAGACTTAAACCCTGTTGTCGGCTCGGAGCAAGGAGGAACACGACCTGTACTTGTTATCTCCAATGATATAGGAAACAAGCACAGTCCTACGGTCATTATTGCCGCCATAACAAGCCGTGTACGCAAAAAGAAGAAATTACCTACACACTTATATTTGGGGCAAATTGAGGGGCTTCCTGCGAACTCAATCATTCTCTTTGAGCAGTTACGCACGATTGATAAAAGCCGCTTGAAAGAACATCTCACACACCTTGATGAGCAGTATTTGAAATCGCTTGAATTTCCTCTCCTCATCAGTATCGGAATTGAAAAAAGGAGGAGCTTATGAACTTTGGAGATATATATGCGTTAGTCTTAAAAGAATACCCAGACATTTTAACCGTTGATGAAATGAGCAAGGCTCTTGGTGTCAGCACAAAAACAGGTTATCAATTACTCCGTGAAAACAAAATAGAACACCTGAAGGTGGGCAGAGCGTACAAAGTACCAAAAGCCCATCTTCTTTCTTATTTGAGGTTAGGTCTGCGAAATGCGGAGAATTAAAGAATTTGCACATTCGACTTCTTTGGCTTAAATTGCTACAATGTATATGGTCAACAGCAGAAGTCGGTGCTACGCAAAGGAGGTTATATTTATGGTAGCAGGACATCTGCAAGAGAAAAAAGGCTATTTTTATATGGTTTTGAGCTATCCCGATGCTGCGGGAAAAAGAAAAACGAAATGGTTGCCGACAGGATTGCCTGTCAAGGGAAATAAAAAGAAAGCGGAAAAGATGCTGATGGAAACAAGGCAGACCTTTGTGCCTGAGTGCAAACCCATACAGGAAGATATGCTGTTTTCGGATTTTCTGCTTCAATGGTTGGAAATCGCAAAGCCGACCATCGCACTTACCACATACTCATCGTACTCAGGTATGGCAAAGAGCGTTATCATTCCGTATTTCAAGGAAAGAAAAATCACACTTTCCGAAATAAAGGCGACAGACATTCAGGCTTTTTATATGAAACAGTTGAAGCGAGTAAAAGCCAACACGGTTATCCACTACCATTCCGTTATCCATAGAGCTTTGAAATATGCCGTAAAGATTGACCTTATTTCTGTCAATCCTGCGGATAAAGTGGAACGCCCTAAAGCTGATAAGTTTATCGGCAGCTTCTATGACAGCAACGAGGTACAGGCATTATTTGAAGCCGCCAAAGGAACGCTGATTGAAATACCGATTTTTCTTGGTGCGTTCTATGGATTGAGGCGAAGTGAAGCTCTGGGATTAAAATGGGACGCTATTGATTTTCAAAACAATACGATTACCATTAGACACACCGTTACTTCCTGCAACCTTGACGGCAAGCATATCCAGATAGCACAGGATACGACCAAAACCAAATCGAGTATGAGAACGCTGCCCCTTGTTCCTGCGTTCAAAGAGAAGCTGCTAAAGCTCAAGGAACAGCAGGAAGAATACAGGCGGGTATGCGGACGATGCTACAACAAAAAGTATTTGGAGTATATCTGCGTAGATGAGATGGGGACATTGATTTCTCCGCACTATCTCACAGCATCATTTCCAAAGCTGCTTGAAAAGAACAATTTGCGCCACATTCGTTTCCACGACCTGCGTCATAGTTGTGCTTCGCTGCTTCTTGCGAACGGTGTTCCTATGAAGCAGATACAGGAATGGCTCGGACACAGCGATTTTTCAACTACGGCAAATGTATATGCCCATTTGGATTACAATTCCAAGCTGTCATCGGCTGACGCAATGGTAAACGGTCTGAGTGGTGCATTAGAGGTTATTTCATAGCTTCTGCGGCGTATCGCTTTACTAAGGATACGCCAACTACATATCCAGAGTTCAAATCTCAGAAAATTTAGGAGAGAACTACCGATTTTCAGGAGAGAACTCACGGAAAAATCCCAAAGGTGCAGAAAAAAGAAAAAGCCTGCAAACGGCAAAAACCGCTTGCAGACTGAGTTTTCTGGCGGAGTGGGTGGGATTCGAACCCACGGTACCCGAAGGTACAACTGATTTCGAGTCAGTCCCGTTATGACCACTTCGATACCACTCCGTGTATTTATCTTCACATCAGCCCTCAAAAACACCTCGGAAAAAGGAGAGAACTGATGGAGAGAACTAAGGGATATTCACTTTTCAATGATAGCTGAAAAACCCCGTAAAATCAAGGTTTTTCAGAGGTGAGCTTCCAAAAAGGTCATTCGTTTTCGAGTCCATGCCGTTATGACCTCTTCGGTACCGCTGCATATATAAACAGTAGATATATTCTATACTGTTTTTATTCTTTTGTCAATATTGCAAGTGATTTTATTTTGTGATAAAATAATTCTAATACATACTATGGAGATAAGTTATGGTTGCAATTATTGATTACGGCGCAGGAAATCTGTCGAGCGTGAAAAAAGCGCTTGATTATCTCGGTGCTGAAAGTGAAATCACGCAGGACAAGGAAAAAATATTATCGGCAAGTCACGTTATTTTGCCCGGTGTAGGCTCGTTTGGTGACGCTATGGAGTCGATGAGAGAAAGAGGGCTTGTTGATACCGTGAAGCAGGCGGCGAGGGAAAAGAATTTTCTCGGCATTTGCCTTGGCTTGCAGTTGCTTTTTGAAAGCAGTGAGGAAAGTCCCGGTGTTGAGGGCTTGGGAATTTTAAACGGTAAAATCAAAACCATTCCTAAAGATGACGGACTTAAAGTTCCGCATATCGGGTGGAACAGCGTTTCACTCAAGCAAAAGGGCGGAATTTTTAAAAATATTGATGACGAAAGCTATTTTTATTTCGTTCATTCATTTTATCTTGACGGTGCGGACGAGGATGTTGTTGCAGGGGTTACGCAGTACGGCGTGCCAATTGAGTGTGCGGTTCAAAAGGGCAGGCTTTGCGCTGTTCAGTTTCACCCTGAAAAAAGCAGTAAATCAGGTCTTGCGCTTTTAAAGAATTTCTTAAATACGGAGGTAGAATAATATGTACGCTAAAAGAATTATTCCTTGCCTCGATGTAAAAAACGGACGAGTTGTAAAGGGTGTTTCGTTTGTTGATTTAAGAGATGCGGGTGACCCGGTTGAATGTGCGGCGGCTTATGACAGGCAGGGTGCAGACGAGCTTGTTTTGCTTGATATCACCGCCACTCACGAGGGCAGGAGTACAATGCTTGATATTGTTGAGCGTGTTGCGAAAACTGTATTTATACCGTTCACCGTCGGCGGCGGAATAAAAACGGTTGATGATTTCAAGGTGCTTTTAAGAGCAGGTGCTGATAAAATTTCCGTAAACTCTGCGGCAGTTCGCAATCCCGATTTGATTAATGAGGCTTCGTATAAATTCGGCGCTCAGTGCGTTGTTTGCGCTATTGATGCAAAAAGCGACGGCAAAGGCGGCTGGGAGGTTTACCTAAACGGCGGCAGAATCCCGACGGGAATTGACGCTGTCAAATGGGCTAAGGAGGCTGAACAGAGAGGAGCCGGCGAAATCCTTTTGACCTCTATGGACAAGGACGGTCAAAAAACGGGATATGATATCGAGCTTACACGTACAATCAGCGAAAATGCAGGCATTCCCGTTATCGCTTCGGGCGGCGCAGGCAAGGCGGAGCATTTCCTTGACGCATTCAGGGCGGGCAAAGCCGATGCGGTTTTGGCAGCAAGCCTTTTCCATTTTAACGAGCTTCCTATTCCAGAGTTAAAAAAATATTTAAAGGAAAATGATATCAGCGTAAGAATATAAATTAAATATTATTATAGGTCGAGATTTATTTACTTAAATCTCGGCTTTTTTTATAAAAATTAGTAATTTGCGATTTTTTGTTAAAAATACTTTTGAGGTGTTTTTTATGCGAAAAATAGGGAAAACGGTAATTTTTGACAAACCGCCTAAAATTATCGGCCACGCAGGTGTGGCAGGCAAAAAAGAAGGCGAGGGTCCGCTTGCAAAGGATTTTGATATGATTTTTGAGGATACAACTATGGGTCAGCAGTCGTATGAGCTTGCGGAGTCGGCAATGCTTCACGATGCGATTATCAGAAGCCTGTCAAATGCGGGAGTTGCGCCAAGCTCGGTCGATTTTGTATTAAGCGGCGATTTGCTTAACCAATGTATGGGTTCGGCTTTTGCGCTTAAGGATTTGGAAATTCCGTCAATCGGGCTTTTCGGCGCTTGCTCAACCATGGCACTTTCGCTTTCAACGGGCGCAATGCTTGTAAACGGCGGCGCTTCCTGCGTTGTTTGTGCAACGTCAAGCCATTTTTGCTCAAGCGAAAGGCAGTTTCGTTTTCCGCTTGAATACGGAGGTCAACGTCCGCCGACGGCGCAATGGACTGTTACGGGAGCCGGCAGCAGCGTTGTGTCAAACGAGGGCAGGGGTACTGAAATCAAGGCAGTTCAAATCGGAACTATTACCGACCTCGGCATAACAGATGCAAATAATATGGGTGCGGCAATGGCACCTGCCGGTGCTATACTTAGACCATAAGGTTAAGATTTATGACTGATTTTGCCATAGATTTTGAACTTATAATACATTTATGCACTCTACACACAAAAAATAATAAATCGGTGGTGATAATAATTTAAATTCAAGCAAAATTGAATAGTTATTGCAATTTGGGGAACAATTTAGTATAATAATATTAAAAATGTTCCCCAATGGTGATTTTATGGATAATGATTTTAATAAAATTCAAGAATTGTTGAGACAAAAAGCCGATTTGCAGGCGAGATTAAATTTGTTGCCTTATGACGGCACACCTGAAATTAAGGACAGAAACGGCAAAAAATATCTTTATGTTCGTAAGCGTGTCGGCAGCCGAGTAACATCAACCTATGTTGATGTTTATGCAGATGAACTTTACCAATCTCTTTTACGATATAATCGTGAGGCAAGAGAACTACACAAAAGTATACGGCATATTGATAAAGAGCTTGCTAAATTAGGTTTTTCTTCGGAAGAATTACCAAGTCGTGTTATGCTTAATCTTGATTTTGCCAGAATGAACATGAAAGCAAATATTTATTCGCAGGCAGTTTTAGAGGGCGTTGCAACAACATTTCCACAAACAGAAGAAATAATTGAAAACGGCAAGGTTAACGGAGTTACTGCAAACGATGTTCAAAAGATATTAAACTTGAAACACGCATGGGAATTTATTCTCGATAAAGATGTAATTCAGTGCCCAAGTAGTTATCATATTTTGTGCCACATAGCAAAGCTTGTTAATGAGGGGTTTTATGCAGACGGCGGCAGAATAAGAGGTGTGCCGGTAACAATCGGCGGTACAAGTTATGCTCCGAAAATACCTGTTGAAGTTGATGTTATTGAAAATATTGAAAAAATAATTAACAGCAAAAATGTTTATATTGATAATGCCGTAAATCTTTGTTTGTACTGTATGAAGGCACAGATTTTTAATGACGGTAATAAGCGTGCTGCTGTAATTTTTGCAAATCATTATTTGATTTCAAAAGGAGAAGGTTTTATTGCGATACCGGAAAATAATGTTCCCAAATTCAAACAATTACTTGTTCGATATTATGAAGATAAGGACAATGGAGAAATTGTTGAATTTATGAAAACAAAATGCTGGAAACAGTTTTAGTAAGCGTTGGAGAAATCCCCAACGCTTTTGACTGTCGATAAAGTGGCTAAACCGTGCCGTGTTATAAAACGAAATTCCGTTCGGGGACCCCGACAAATTGAAAATTTGGTGGGGAAAAGGAGAAAGGAACGAAGTGTTTATT
>ERZ773162.151-NODE-151-length-92900-cov-42.571738_pt1 | contig 92900 bp, 97 predicted proteins | sample MGYA00511113_ERZ773162 | MGnify/ENA primary metagenome ERZ773162 (study PRJEB29015, sample SAMEA2737807) | human gut metagenome | biome: human gut; feature: human-associated habitat; material: faeces | place: China | collected 2012 ... | reverse complement strand
AACCGGGTAAAAAATACCGCAGGCTTTCCGGCTGACCGTCTGGAAAAAATACAGGTTGCCTTTTCCGACTTTAAGAAAGAAGCCTTGCAGAGAAAAAAGGCTGTAAAAACAGGAACAGCCAGCCCGAAAGAATTTACGGACTGGCTGTATCTGCAAAGTAATGTAATTGTGGAACTGACAGAATACTAAATTTTTTTCTCGTTGTGAGGTTTCTGTGACATTTTGCTGATACTATAAAAAGAAAAAGGATGTGATACTATGCGAATACTGGTTGTTGAAGATGACCAGCTTTTGAATAAGACATTAAGCTATAATCTGTCGGCTGTCGGATATTCCGTGGATGGGGCTATGTCAAAGGCTGTTGCCATAAGATTTCTTGAAAAACAGGATTATGATTTAATCGTTTTGGATGTCAATCTGCCAGATGGGAACGGGTTTGATATATGCCGTGAGGTAAAAGAACGCCGTCCTGATACCGCCGTGATTTTTCTAACCGCAAATGATATGGAAAGCGATATGCTGAAAGGATTTGAATTGGGCGCAGATGATTATGTAACAAAGCCCTTTCCTATCAGCGTGTTCCAAAAGAAAGTATCTGCTTTACTGAACCGCATTTCAGCACAATCCGGCGGAGATTTCTACGATGATGGGAATTTGTATATCAATTTTTCCGAATTATCAGCGTGTCTTGCAGGACAGCCGATTACCCTTACATCATTGGAATATCGTTTACTAAAAGTGCTGACAAGAAATTCTCAAACTGTCCTGACCCGGCAGGTATTGCTTGAAAAGCTGTGGGATATAGATGAAAATTATGTGGATGAACACGCACTTACCACAACGATCAGCCGCATCCGCAGTAAAATTGAAACGAACCAGCATTCCTACATCAAAACCGTTTACGGTATGGGCTATATGTGGATTGGAGGAGCGCAAAAATGATTTCAAAAAAACTCTCCTTAAATAAAGTCTGCATAATACTGGCAACTACCATTTTACTTTTATCCGTGGTCATGTTTTCGGTTCTATATATCCTGACAAAAGAAATGTCTGTGGTATTTTGTAGCATGGCGTTCTGTCTGCTTTTTCTGCTTTGTGTTACTGTTTTTGTGATACTGATACGGCGAAAGCTGACTTTGTTTTCTGAAATACTTTGCTGCACCTTAGACGAAATGATGAATGGAAAAATAGATATATCACAAGTTGCCGAAGAAGAAAACCTATTTTATAAAATCAATCATCGGCTGGTGCGTCTTTATGAGGTTATGCAGGAAAGCAAAAACAGCGTTGCCAGTGAACGAGCTGACTTACAGGAATTGATTTCCGATATTTCTCATCAGGTAAAGACACCGATAGCAAACTTAAAAATGGTAAATGCCACCTTATTAGAACAAGAAGTGCCATCGGATAAACAGCGGGAATTTCTGCTTGCCAGTGGCACACAGCTTGATAAACTGGATTTCTTAATGCAGGCTATGATAAAAACATCCCGGCTTGAAACGGGTGTTATCTCACTTGAAAAGAAACAGCAGCCCATTTATGATACTCTTGCTATGGCTCTGGGTGGTATCTTTCTGAACGCTGAAAGGAAGCACATACAAGTTGAAGTAAACTGCCCGGAAACATTGGTTGTTTCCCATGACCGCAAATGGACGGCAGAAGCCCTATTTAACATATTGGATAATGCAGTTAAGTACACGCCGGAGTACGGTTCTATCCGTGTTTGCGTTGAAAGCTGGGAAATGCACCTGAAAGTCAGCATCACTGATACCGGCAAAGGTATTCCCGAAAACCAACAGGGAGCAATTTTTAGGCGCTTTTATCGGGAAGAAAATGTCCACGATATAGAGGGAATCGGCATTGGGCTGTATCTCGCAAGGGAAATTATTAGCTTGCAGAACGGTTATATACAAGTAACTTCTCAAGTAGGAACAGGCTCAACATTCTCCGTTTTTCTTCCCCATGAATAACCTGTTTTTTTGAAATGTCACAGGATTGTGACATTTCAGAGCAATTTATTATGTCGGCTGTGACATTTCTGTGAGGATTGCCCTTTATAATGAAGCCATCACAAGAAAGGATGGTGTTCTCTATGAGCATTTTAGAAACAAAAAACTTGAAAAAATACTATGGCACCGAGCCGAATATCACAAAAGCTCTGGATGGTGTAACTCTCACTGTCGAACAGGGAGAATTTGTTGCCATTGTGGGAACTTCCGGCAGCGGAAAATCCACATTGCTCAATATGATGGGGGGCTTGGATGTTCCCACTTCCGGTAATGTAAAGGTCAAGGGAAAAGATTTGTCAGGGCTGAACGATGAACAGCTTACGATTTTCCGCAGACGCAATATCGGTTTTATTTTCCAGAACTATAACCTTGTTCCCGTTCTCAATGTATATGAAAACATTGTTTTGCCCGTAGAATTGGATGGCGATACAGTAGATAAAAATTTCATGGACGAAGTTGTGCAAATGCTGGCACTCGGCGATAAGCTGCAAAATATGCCGAACAACTTATCCGGCGGTCAGCAACAGCGTGTAGCGATTGCTCGCGCCCTTGTCTCAAAGCCTGCCATTATATTAGCCGATGAACCAACGGGCAATCTTGACAGTAAAACAAGCAGCGATGTATTGGGACTGTTGAAAGTAACAAGCCAGAAATTTCATCAAACGATTGTGATGATTACCCACAATAGCGAGATCGCCCAGCTTGCAGATCGTATTGTCCGCATTGAGGACGGGAAAATTGCAGAATAAGGGGGGCAAAAACTATGAATGATATTTTATTTGGAAATAGCAATCGCCCTGTTATCAAAAAATTATCCAACCGTTATTTCAAAGCAGGAAAGAGTAGAAATATCATTGCAATTATTGCAATCGCTCTAACTACTATACTCTTTACAACCATTTTTACATTAGGCTCTGGTTTGATAGATACCGTTCACGACCAAAATATCAGAAAACAAGGTGGCGACGGTCAAGCGGTTTTGAATTATATAAGCGATGAGGTTTTTGATAATATAAAAGGCAATGAGATGATTGAACAGATTGCCTATACAAAGGCAGTGTCTTATCATATCAATAATCCCGGACTGGAAAAATGGCGTGCTGATATGTGGTTTATGGACGATACTGCTTTGAAGTTTGCACGGTATGAGCCAACAACGGGACACCGTCCTGAAGCAGAGAATGAAATTATGGCTGATACCAAAACGCTGGACGCACTTGGTATTCCTGCTGAAATCGGAGCAACCGTAACTTTGGACTATCAAATTAAAGGAATTTCATATTCAAAGAATTTTGTACTATGCGGATTTTGGGAAACAGACAGTCTAAGTAATATTGGACGACTTATTGTTTCTAAAGCCTTTGTTGACAATAATTCTGAACTTTTAACATACACCTATCCCGAAGATAATGACTATTCCGGCGTAGTCGCCGCTTATGTTATGTTTCATGGAAACGGAGCTATCGAATCAAAATTACATCAGCTTCTTGCTGAAACGGGCTATACTTGTGATACTATGGGCGGAAGTCCATCAGATGACAATTATGTGATCGCTCGTGTTAGTCCTGCATATCAAGGCAGTAACTTTTTAGAAAATCCAGCTTTATTGATTTCGGGGATTGTTGGCATACTTTTAATTATGATAACAGGGTATTTGATTATATATAATATTTTCCAAATCTCTGTCATTCAAGATATTCAATCCTACGGACAGCTTAAAACTTTAGGCACAACAAAACGACAAATAAAGAAACTTATCAGCAAACAGGCTATGTTACTTTCCTTTATCGGTATTCCATTCGGCTTGCTAATTGGTTTCTTTGTTGGACGAGCATTAGTACCATTTTTAATGAACGGCACAGTTTATGCTTCGGACGCAGGAGTAAAAGTAACTGCTAATCCAATTATTTTTATCGGAGCTGCTTTATTTGCACTTGTTACAGTGATTATTAGCGTAAATAAGCCTGCCAAAATAGCAGGTTCAGTATCGCCTATTGAAGCAATCCGCTATACCGAAAATGACGCAACAGCATTTCAAGGCAAAAAGACGTCTAATAAAAAGTCTATACATGGAGCCAAAATTCATCGCATGGCATTATCAAATCTTGGTCGGAACAAGAAACGTACAATTTTGGTTATTATTTCTATGACTTTGAGTTTGGTATTATTCAACACTGTATTCACACTTGCAAGCGGCTTTGATGTGGAAAAATATGTAGAGAAATTTGTAAACAAGGATTTCATCATCTCTACTGCGGATTACTTCAATTTTAAGTTTGGAAATAGCGACAGCAAAAATGACCTTTCCACTTCTTTTATTGAAGCAGTTAAGCAAAATCCGGCATTTGATGAGGGTGGCGAGTTATATACTACAAAGATTTTGGAAGAAGCATTTTCTGTCGAGAATGGAGTTACCTCAAATTATAACAAAGACGCTGAGGGAAATCCTTTGGTTCAATTATATGGAGCAGATGATTTTTTACTGAACTCAATGGATGTTATAGAGGGAACGATTGATTGGGAAGCATTAAAATCCGGGAACTATGTACTGTATGCCCTGACCGCTGATGACAATGGAAACATTATTGATGACCCTAATATTCATGTTGGCGATACACTTCACTTCAATCATGTACAAATGAACGGACTTTCCAGTAGTATAGATAATAACTTTGACTGCAAGGTTATGGCAAAGGTGCTAATCAATGAAAACACCGATACGATAAGAAGTACCGGATTTGCAAAGTTCTATATGCCGACGGATGTTTTCTTACCTCTTTGCGAGCAACCTCATTTGGTTAGCTTCCCATTCAATGTAGTTGACGGTATGGAAGCTGATATGGAGGAATTTTTGAGCAGCTATGTTGAGGACATTGAGCCGAGTATGAATTACGACTCTAAACAAACGTATATCAATTCCTTTAATGATTTAACCTCTCTGATTATTACCATAGGGGGAGCGTTAAGCATTATCATTGGCTTAATAGGAATTACAAATTTTGTAAACTCTGTTCTTACCAGCATTATTACACGAAGAAAAGAACTTGCCATGCTTCAAAGTATTGGTATGACAGGAAAACAGCTAAAGAAAATGCTGTCATTTGAAGGCTTATACTATGCTGCGGGAACAGTTGTTGCGTCAATCGTATTTGGTTCTCTGGTATCGGTTATCATTGTAAGAGCAATTTCAAATAGCATTTGGTTTTTCACTTATAAATTTGTTATTTTCCCTATGTTTGTTATCTATCCATTTTTGATTGCGCTAACGGTTATTATTCCGGCAATCATATATCGAAAGATCGCAAAAACAAGTATTATAGAACGGCTTCATCAAAACTAAATAATATAGAAAAGCTGGAAGCAAAATTAAGTCTGCTTCCAGCTTTTTTGTATTTGCTATTGTATGTGGTTGACTAAGGAATATTGTTTAAGCGTGAGTTTGTGATATTGGGTGTGGTATCTTTAACTATGGGAAACTCCACATTCCCACCTTGATACCGCCTGTCTAGTTACATATAATTGCTCGGCAAGAGACTGTTGGGTCATTCCCTTTTCTTCTCTCGCTCTTCTTAGTTGTTCGCCAAATTCGACCATATTAAATCTACTCCTTTCATAATCAGTTCATCTGCAGATGTAACCTTAGTATCACAAATTACTAGAACAACTTCAAGCAACATCTCAATAACGCATGTCACCATTATGGTGCGGCCGCTAAAATCAAGCATTTATCCCATTTACAAATCTATCGTTAAGTAAATCGGGAGTTGTCGGCTTCCCCAAAAGATTCTTTCTAGCATGCATCTTCTTTCGCCCTTGATAAGAACTATCTTAACTTCACAACATCCATCCAAGCAACATTCCCATTACCACTGTTCCTACCGAAATGATTTGCCAAAACTTCAGTTCCCTTTTCATTCAGGCAACTTTGATATTCGTCTTTTTATTAATTCTGTTGATTTCTTCTCTACAATTTTGCTTTGCCATAAACGTCTTCTGTTGTCCTGATTGTGAATATCTTCTTCATACAGAAGATGGGAATAGATTTCTTTGTTGCAAACCGAATAAGTTTCACCACATTTCTAGACATTTCATCAAGATTTAAGGGTAAAGAAAAACCCCAGAACCGAAGTTCTGAGGTTTGTAATCTCTTTGAATTGTAATTCTCTTGCGAGATAATTATCGTTTTGATAACTCCGAACGCCTATTTTTCGGCTTTTTTGATGCATTTGTAAGTTACGTGGCAGTTACCGCTACTTTCTTTCCCGTTTCCTTAATACTACATCATGCACATACAATAAAACAACTAATTCCGGCAGCTTTTAATTTTTTCTCTGTCTTCTCTGCGTTTTTGCGATCTGTATAAGCTCCCGCCTGTACTTTGTAAAGCCCGTTAATCATTCTTACAAATACGTCCTTATGCCCGGTCTTTTTGATTTTCTCCGCCATAAGGTCAGCTCCTTCTTTTCTCCTATATGCTCCCGCCTGGACTCTGTAATACTTCTTGTCCTCTGCTCCCAGGTCGTCGGTTTTCGTATCCTTTGTATCGTAGTTGTACAGTTCGTATGTTTCGATAAGCTCAATAAGTTTCTTCGCATATTCCGGGTCTGTTGCGTATCCAGCAGCAGCTACCGCTTTACAAGCTTCTTTGTAATCTGTTTCCCCGATTACCTTCGCGTATCTCTTATACTTCTTTAAAAATGCACTGTGGTCTTTTACGGAATCTTCCCAGGTGTCATAAGCTCTAAACTCTGCTTCTACCTGTACTTTCTTTCCGTCTTCGTATTCTGTAGTTTTTCTTGTTAAGGTCTTACCCTTCCAGTCCTTTGTAGCCTTAATTCCAAAAAGTGCGTTACCTGTCTTTGTCAGCTCTGATTTTCCCCAGGCGCTTTCTAAAATTGCCTGTGCTGTCGTTAAGCTTGCCGCTACTCCGCTGTTCTTCATATCGGCGGACGCAATAGCGCCCACCACTTCAATAAAGCTCTTCTGTTCTGCGTTCATGTTCCTTATCCCCCTACACTGCCTGTAAGCTCGATACAGCTACCCAGCTTGTAATATCTTTAAGTCGTGCTTCCTGTACTCCGTTATTTACCTGGATTTTATCTACTGTATGTTTCTTCCCGCCGCGCTGAGCTGCCGGAACTGTCTTACCGCGTGCCGATGATAAGCCACCGTATACCGCGCCGTCTTTAATTGTTACGGTACTTCCTACTGTAATACCTTTGCTTCCCTGGTTTCCGCTGTTCCCGCTTTTCTTAAGCCCGAACTGCTCCGCGATTGCTGTAGCCACTGCTGCCGCGATCTGGTCTTTTTTCTCTGTATAAATCTGCATATCGTCTTTGTCGTCGATAAAGCATACTTCCAGTAATGCCGAAGACGTACCGCTTGCTTTTGCTCTCGCGATCACACGCCAGTTTGTCCGCTTTACGCCCCTGTTCTTAAGTCCCAGCGCTGCGATTTTCTCTACAATCTTTGTTTCTACACCTACTGTCTTCTCTGCTGTTGTTACATAGATTTCCGTACCTGTAGTCTTCCCATTCCCGGCAAGGTCATTTACACAAGAATTAAAATGTACTTCCAGTACATAGTCATAATCTCCAAATTTTACCTGGCAGCAACCTTTACCCAGGTCTTTAAAAGCGTTCCTGTTCGTCGGGTATAAGTCAACCTGTGCATAGTTCCCCAGTGTTTCCTTAATCTTCTGTACCATTACTACGGTTTCTGTTGCTTCTACTCCAAATTTTGAGCTTGCGCCCGGGTCGCCGTCCCCGTGTCCGCTGATAAGTAAAATCTTCATACAATTACGCCCCCGTTACAATCTTTCTCATAATATCGTTTTCCGTGTCCTCTTCCGTAACTGTTACTGTATTGTAAACGTAATCATACAAACTTGTATTACTTTCCAGCATTTTTCTAAAATCTTCTAACGCCTGGTCTAATAATTTGTCGTACTGTTCTTCCGTGATAAAAAGCGTAACAATCGGGAATCTTTCTACCAGCCATTCCCATACCATAGATCGCTTAATGCGTCCTGTTTTGCTTTTTAATTCCTTTTCTGCTTCTGTTACCATGTAAAGCAGTGCTACTTTTACTTTTTCAAGCTGCTGCTTCGGTGTCAGCTTCATAAATCTAAGGATTGCATACACGGTAAGCAGCCCCAGGATAAGAAGGATAAAAAAGTATACCCAGTTTTCAAGAATCATTTTTACAGTTTCCATAGTTTCGTACCTCTAAAAATTTTGTATTTCTGTCGGTTCTAACGCTTCGTCTATGATTGTATCTGTTTTATCTTTCATCTTCTGTATGATTCTCTCTTTTGTCTCTTCCGCCTGGTTCTCTTCTCCCAGGTCGATAAGCTTTTTAATCATTCCAAGCTGTATCTTAATTCCATTTTCAAGTTGTACCGCTTTCAGATACCACACTACAGCGGCAGCAAATACGCCGCCAGCCGTCGGAATGATATAGGTAAACACATCTGTAGGCTTTTCGTTCCATGCGAACACTAAAGCCACTAAGCAAGCGCATACAAATAGTACACCAGTCCCCATTACAACCTTTTTCTTAAATTCCCGTTTACTCTTTCCTCTGCTCATACGTCTGCCACTCTTCCAGGTCTTTTATGCGGTTGTTCTCTACTGATATTTTTTCAAGTATTTTACTTGAATCTGCTTCCAATTTGTATACTCTTTCCGCTACGTTGTTGTGTTTATCTAATTTCTTTTCGATATAGTCTAATCTTGTACGCATTACGCCGTAAATCACACCGATAGACACGCCATAGACTACAAGCTGTATTAACAGCCCTATCCAAAATTCGTTACTCAAAAATACTAACCTTCCTATACAGAAGACATTTTTATTAAGTCTTCCTTTCCTTCTTCTATGTCTTTCATCATCGTTAGTATAATATTGTCTTCTTCCTCTATCGCCCGGTATTGTTCCAGCTCTAACAGAAGTCTTTTATTTACCTCTGTCAAATCTGTAATTACACTAGCTTGTACTTCTATCATTTGTAAAAGATAATCACTCATTTACTTTATCCCTTATCTGCTGTTTCTCTTCTTCCGTAAGGTTTTCGTAGCTCTCTAAAATCTCTTCCAGGTCTTCGCCACGCTGCACCTTAATTTTTACACCGCGTACAATAATTTTAAGTTTCGCGCCCGTCAGCATTAAATAGCACCCCCTAAGATATCCGCCATAGTTTCTACAAGCTCGTCCGTTGTTTCTACCAGTCCGTCGGTTGTCTCTTTGAGATCGTCGTACTTCTCTTCTGCTGTCTTCTCTCCCGCTTTTTCTGCTGCAATTCTCCGGGCTTCCTCAATCCATTTAGCCAGGCTTCCGTTAATACGGGCTTCCAGCTTTGCAGTTTCACGGGTGCAAAACTCAATCAGTGTAAAACGGTAGTGTTTCGGTTTTTCTTCCGTCTCTTCTACTGTCTCTACGTCTGTCTTAAGCTGTACGCGCACACGCCCTGCCTGTCTCCCAACGATAGCCGCCCCGGTCAGTACTTCCTCTTCTGTCTCTACGCCTTCTCTGATTCTTACCGCTTCCATTGCTTATTTTCTCCTTTGCGCTTTTTACGGTATCATCAAAATACTTTACTTTCAGTCCCCAGGAATCCGTATTTTTTATCCAGCCGTAATAGCTTATTACGCTTCTTGCATCGTGTCCGTTAAGTATCTGCTTCTTTCGTACCTTCCGTATTCTCCGTGTTATTCTTAAGCATATACTGGAACGTAAGGTAGTACAGTCCCGGTAGAATCTATAGCCTATAAAGTCTATTGGTCTGTTCCCTAACTTCCCTTTATCATTGGTTGCGTGTACCTGTAATTTACTCTTTATGTGTAAGCCTATTCGTGATAGTGCATCACGGATACAGGCTACATACTGTCGTAACTTCTTTTTATTACTACTAAATAATAACATATCGTCCATGTACCTAAAATAGTATTTTATCTTGAAAATATGTTTTATTACAAAGTCTACTGGTGTCAGCATGATATTAGCGAACCAGTGACCGAACGGCGTACCTATTGGTATTCCTCTTTTCCCGGCTGCTGTCTCTTTTACCCAGTAAACATCTATACACATAAACAGTAATTCAAGTAACCTTTTGTCTTTAAACATTTTGATAAGTCGGAACTTCAAAAAGCAATGTAAAATATTGTCGTAGCATTTCTTAATATCCAGGGCTTCCCAGTACTTTGTATGTTTTACATTCTTATACGTCTTTCCTTTCCTGTTCTTCCTGGCTATCGCTCTTTCAATCTTCCTTTTGCAATACGTCCCGCCTTTTCCCTTTATACTTGCGCACGAATACATATACATCCTTCTTGTCAGAATAGGCTCAATGATCTGTAATACTGCCCGTTGTACAATCTTATCAATCATACAGGGCTTAGCGATCATTCGTTTTTTATGCCGCACACCGTCGTATATTTCTTTTCTTCTCAGCTTCCGCGGCTTATATCTGCCTTCTATCAGAAGTGCCTGTATTATTTTCGTGTATTTGTCGATATCCCCTAAATACTTTTCTTTCTGTTGCTTTGCATTTGTCTTTTCGTTTTTCTTTGATTTTGTTGCGTTTGGGCTACTGCATACTGCCTTAATCGCCGTTTTAATGTTTTCATATTCGTAGATTTTTTCGTAGATTCCACCAACTCTTTTAGGTAGTATCTCTTGTTTCTTTAACTTTGGTTTCTTATTTACTGGCTTATCCATATACTACCCTTTCTTAAATGCTTATTCGGAATACGCCCGAAGGCATACCGCCCTGTAAATAGCGGCTTCCGGGTCTTCCCCTAATAGTTCCTTGCCAGTCGCTTATTTTTACCAGTCCTTCGCCGTGTCGGTTACTCTGGTAAGGTCACAGCTTGCGCCGTGTTTAGATAGTGTGCAATAATTCATATTTTCCATTGTAAGCATTAAGAAGCACCCCGCCGATGTTCCAGTTCGCGTTACCGCTGCCGTTGTTCGCGTTCACGTAAGGCAAGCCCGCGTTAGCTCCGTTGTTCGCGTTACCGAAGACATACAAGACGTACCAGGCGGCTTACACACTAAATCCCTTTTATGTATTTTCTCTATCCTTTCATGTTCTATCTCCTTCCCGCCGTTTCTTTTGGGTAGTATATCATTTCATTTTGCAAATTCAATACTTTCCCCCTTTCCTTCCATTTTCCTGGAAATCTTTAGGTATTAGGGGGCTGCCCGCCCCCGTTACACCCCCGGTCTTACTGGCGCTTTTTAAGAAGCACCCCGCCGATGTACCAGTACGCGCTACCGCTGCCGTAGCCCGCGCCCACGTAAGGCAAGCCCGCGTTAGCTCCGCTGTACGCGTAACCGAAGACATACAAGACGTACCAGGCGGCATTGTTATTACTCCATAAGTACGCCCCGTTTCCTTTTCCAACAGAAGAACCGCCCAGCTTTTCGCACCACATTTCTAACGGGTGTTCCGGGTCAAATCCTTCCAAAAGCTGCCAGCCGGACGTTGTAGGAAATGCAAAGCTTAATGCTTTATAATTCGGGTCTGTATCTCCTACATTATCTTTCGTCGCTGTGTTGTCGTAGCATACATATAGCGTCCCCTGGTATCGGTTCACATTATCTACAAAAGCATACTGCCCGTTATGCTCATGCCCTAAAAGTAACATAGCGTGCTTACCGTCATTCACTAAGCAGCCGTCCCTCATTCCCAGGCTATCGGTTGTTCCCGATATATTAGCGCAATGACTAATAATATTACCTACTGCAATATTTACCGGGTCGCCGTCAAAATAGATTGCTTTCCCTGTTACGCTTCCGTTGCTGTAGTCTTCCACTCTTGTAATTAGTCTCTGCTTCGCTACCTGCGCTCCGCCCAGGCTTGTACCGATTTCCACAGCATTTCCTACCAGGTATTCGTTGGCTGCTGTCGCAAGCGCGATAACAATACGGTTTGTACTCTGTTCCGCTACTAAAGCCTTGTCCTGGTCTGTGTATCTCAAATAGTAATAGCCCTTGCATACTTTTTCTTGAGTATTAAGACTCGCGTATTTCACAAGAACCAGCATACTATACGCCCAGTAGCTTGTGCTATCCATGCTGTAGTATCCTTCTCCGGCTGCTTTTGATCGCGCACGTACCGTAGCTCTATTTATTCTGCAATCCGGGTGCTTTCCGCTCATGGATACGTGCTTGCTTCCCATAAGCGAAGACGGGTAGCGTCCCCACTCCCACGGCTCTATATATACCGCTCCGTCAAATGCTCCGGCGGAAATCTGTACATATTCGTATGTATCGTCTCGCCAGCGTTTGAGATAATATCCCGGATACTCTGTAAGTACCATGTACTTCGTTGGGTCGTACCCCGGTTCTCCGATATACGCTATTGTTTCCCCTGTATCCAGGTCACAGCATTTAGATACAATCCCCGCCCACGGCATTACATAAGAAAAGTCGTCTTTCCCTACTTTTGTCCCTATGGTCGGGTTTGCTTCCATGCCTACGCTTGCGTCTGTACGTTCCCAGGTATCGCTTACGCTTTCCGTGTTCCATACTCTTTTAACCCCGTAGATTGGCGCGCCTACCTGGGTATGAATCCCAGCAGCTCTTAAGAGTGCGTTTGTTTCTTCCTTCGTGTATCCCTTAATATTTTGTGTGGCTTCTACTCCGGCAGCTTCTATTTGCGCGATTGCTTCCGCCTTTGTATCTGCAATCCCTTTTACTACGTCTTCTGCCTTCGCCTTCGCCGCTTCTGCTGCTTTTACTGAGTTTGCCGCTGCTGTTTTGCTTTCTGCTGCCGCGCTTGCTGAATTTGCCGCTGCTGTTGCGGACTTTCCGGCGGCTGCCTTAGAATCTGCTGCCGCGCTCGCTGAATTTGCCGCTGCTGTTTTACTTTCCGACGCTGCGCTTGCTGAATTTGCCGCTGCTGTTTTGCTTTCCGACGCTGCGCTTGCTGAATTTGCCGCTGCTGTTGCGGACTTTCCGGCGGCTGCCTTAGAATCTGCTGCCGCGCTCGCTGAATTTGCCGCTGCTGTTTTACTTTCTTCTGCCTTGCTCGCCGCTGTCTCTGCCCTAGAAGTATAACCCGGTATCTGTTTCATAGCTGATTCTGCTGTTTTAACTGCTTCATTAGCTGTATTTAATGCAGTATTCGCTACTTCCTTTGCAAGTCCCACCGTTCTTAATGCATCTGTAAGGCTTTCGTATTCGTTGCTGCTTTTAATATCGTCTTCGTTTACCGCCCCGTCGTCTACATTCAAATAGAATTTAGCTGTACTTAATACACCGCCGTCAGTTCCGTACAGTACTACGTCTACAATAGCTGTACCCTTGCAAGTTGTCATTTGCCCGCTTATGTCGATTACGATTGTATTATTATCTTTCGTAGCATTTTTAGTAACCTGTTTTCCATCCGCCTTTCTACAGCGAACTTCTACAGTATTTACCCCAGCAAGGCTATAGTCCTCTCCATTGTCTTTAATTTCCGCAATTACCCGGCGTTCTGTATCGCCCATCTTTGCGAATACAACTTTATAGGAATCTCTTAAACCTACATCTAACGTAAGTCGTGTGATCTGTTTATTCATTCTTCAACAGTTCCCCTTTGTATTGTTCAAATTCCATAGCTGCTACTGTAGCATTTCCCGCGCGTACATTTGCTAAGATACTTTCAAGAACCAGCACCGTAATACTTGAATGTAAGCCGTAATTTCTTTCTGCCATAATAACCGCTGTATTTATATCTTTTTTCGCTTTTTCAATAGTAACGCTAAGCGGCTCGGCTACTCTCTTAACTGCTTCTTCTTTTGTCTCTACGTGGTTTTCTTCCTCAACCTCTACTATTTTTCTCATGTTCTTAATTGCTTCTTCTTTTGTTTCTGTGTGTCTTTCTGTCTTTACTTCTTCTTTGCTCATACTACTTCTTTTTCCTCTTCCACTTTCATTTCGCCCGCTTCTGTATTGAAAAGTCTTACCGTGGTTTTTTCTATTACCGGGCTTTCTTCTTCTTTCGGCTTTTCCGCTTCATTAACCTTTAAGTATCTATCTTCTTCCATATTTTCTCCTAGCTTCTCGGGGCGCTTGTTATGCCGCCATTTCTTACAGTTATTGATGAACTCCACCACGTAATAGTGCCATCACTATTCGCCTGTATCTTTGTTATTATCGGAATTTCCCCCGTCCAGCTGCTATAGCCGTCGTATGATGTGTTTCTTAGATCGGCGTTATACAAATTCCAACCATGTGCGTACACATTACAACCAAAATGTAAGCCCTTTTCTGTATAAATGCTATTCGCTCTCGAATAGCATAAAATCGTATCGTAACTTGTCGCGCTGCTACTTTCTTCTTGCGCCCACGCCATATACTTCCCCTGGTATTCCAAATCAAACGTAAGCCCTTTATGCGCACTATTGCTCTTCCACTCATTTGTACCTATTCGCCCTACAAAATAATTATCCCTATAGAATGAATTTCCCGACTGGTTAAATACTGCTCGTTTGCCTTTTGTTGTTACTTCTCCATTGTAAATAGCGATCTGTCCGGCTGAAATTTGCACATACTTAGAACTATTATTAAATGCAACCAGCACATTATTGTAATATTGCGTCACATAACTTCCCATATCCCCTTTTTCTACTTTGCTCGTTATGTTATTTGCATTTACTTTTATAGCACTTCTAAGTTCGTCTTCTATGCCTTCCGCTCTTTTTACCTCTGCTTCGATAGCGCCATTTGCTACTGTAAATTGTGCTTCTGCATGATCTTCGTATTTACCCAGTACTTCCACATCTTTAATATAAACCGTCGTGTTATCCACATAGTTATACACATAAAGGTACTTTGTCCCCGCTGCGCTTATAGTTATCTCCGTTTCGTACTGCTTAAATACTTCGTCGTCCAGCTCTCCGGCTTTTGTATAATAACTTGTTCCACCAAGCGAAACTCTAATTCTTGCTTTGCTTATGCTTCTTAAGTTCGCCCCAGCTTTGAACCTTACCGTATATGTTCCAGCTTTCAATTTCCAGCTTTGGCGCATGTAAATGTTAGACGTTCCCCTTGTAATACTTGCTACATTCCCTAAGTATTCATCGTTTATAGCTTTAATATTATTGTTATCACTTAAGTCCCATCCGTCTAAGTTTCCACTTTCAAAAGTTCCATTTTCTACATAGTTATGTTTCAGTTCGTTTACTGCTTTTTTTGCATATGTTTTTACTGATTCTGCCGACTGATCTATAGCCGTATTCATACTAACCTGTGTTACATATTTCTTAAGCTTTTCGTCCGTGTCGGCTTTTGCATCTGTCAAAGCCTTATTTGCCTTTGTGTCCGCGTAGTTTTTCGCATTTGTTCCCACTGTATCGGCGTAGCTGTTCGCCCCTGTGCCTACCTTATCTGCATACCCTTTTGCGTTTGCTTCTGCTTCGCTTGCCAGGTTTCCCGCCGTTTCATCTACATACTGAAAACTGGTATAAGTTTTACTCGCTTCGGTCTTGATCTGTTCCGCCGTCTGACTTATTGCCGTATTCATTTCTGTAGTAGTAACATATTTCTTAAGCTTTTCGTCTGTATAACTCTTTGCTCCTGCTCCTACAGTATCCGCATACCCTTTTGCGTTTGTTTCTGCTGCTCCGGCGGAATCATCTACATACTTATACGTTGTATACTTCTTGCTCGCTTCGGTCTTAATCTCTTCTGCTGTCTGGTTTATTGATGTCCCCATTTCGACCGTAGTAACATACTTCTTAAGTTTTTCTTCCGTATAGCTGTTCGCGTTGCTTTCTGCTTCATTTGCCAGGTTTCCCGCTGTTTCGTCTACATACTGAAAAGTAGTGTAGGTTTTCTTGAAATCGCTTTTAAGCCCGTCGATATCATTTTTATAGTTTCTCTCTACAGTGTTTACCGCTTCGCTTATATGGGTTTCCACCGACTTTTTATAGTTGATGCTGATAGATTCCGCTTGTATGCTATCTGCTTTTATAAGCGCTCCGTCAAGCTGCCCGACACATATATAATCAGCATAGAAACCGCTACCAGTTCCAAAGGTCTTCCAATCCCAGTCTTTCCCGTCTGCTGTACGTTCTGATGCAATACAGAAGCCCATTGTACCGATAGACATAGCCCCGTAAGTTGGGCTTCCTTCTACCAGGTCTTCAAATATTACCGCCCTTACTTCTGAAGGTTGCGATATGTCGCGCTGGGCTTTTAATTGTGCCTTTACAGCGTCGATTTTACCGTATACTTCTTCTGCCTTAAGCGTCCCGTCTTCCCTGGTTACTTTCTGTATAATATCTGCCGCGCTGGTTGTCTTGTCAAAATAATTTTCTATAAAGTTCCCTAGCTCAACTTCTGCGTTTTCTTCCTCTATGCAGTCGTACACAAGCCTTATACATCTTGCCGTTACATTTATCTTAAGCTTTCTGTCCTTTGTTAATACGTCGTCGCCTATTCCTATTGTTGTTAATTTCTTGTAGTCTTTATAGTCTTCCGTATTCGCAACTTCTACCATGTCTACTTTATAATTTACTTTCGGCTTATCAAGCCCGTTTTCATACTCTTTTGTGCACCGTCTTTTAAGTTCTTCCCTTAAAAGTTCCAGCGTACTAAATCCTTCTTCCCCTTCCTGGCAATCTTCCAGTAACTTAACATCTTCAAATTTAATAACTGCTGCCCTGGGATTTGCATAGCTTCCAATGAGCGGGCTATCTATCCACGGTTCTTCCCCTTCCAGGGTGTGCCCGTTGTATGATACCGGGATAATTCGCGTTACTACATCGTCTATACTTATGTCCGCTTCTATCCCTGTCATATTCCGCCCAAACTCTGCGCACGCTCCATAGTCCCCACCCAGGCGATCATTTATGATAACAGTAAAATTATCATACATTCTTTCGCCGCCCCAGCGATTTATAAAGCTGTTTTCATCGTCCCCGCCAATTGCTTCCATGATGTTTTTACGGATATAGTAGGCTGTGGATCGCGTTTTAATATTTGTCTTCGCCTTGTACTTCGTACCGCTTAAGATTATATCTAACGCTTCTTGCCCGGTCTTGTCCGTCGGTCTTACATCTACCAGCATTTCTCCGGCAGAATCATAGAAAACATGCCTTGCATAAGCCGTTACTTCTGTCTCAGTCTTTGTATAATCATAGATTCTAAAAAGCTGCTTCTTTGAGTATGGCGTAGGTGCTGCTATCACATTATCAGTTACCAGGTATTCCCAACGCCCCAGGTCGTCTATAGAGTGTTCTAAGGTAAGCTCTGCCACTCCTTCTACAGTAAGTTCTACTTCGCACGTAGTCGGCGTTAAGGTCATATCTCCGTTACTTCCGTAGTCCTCATTGCCTTTAACGTATACCTCTATCATTTATCTGCACCGCCAGTTAGGTTTTATCTTAACTGTAAATCCAGGGCTTACACTAAATGTATTTTCCCCTTCTTTTAAATACAGGTCTTCATAATACCCGGTAAGCCGTCTGTTTGCCGTTTCCTTCAACGCCGTGTAGCAAAGTTTCAGCCCGGTATCTATAACCAGCTTTCCGCCGATGTTCGCCGTAACTTCCGTACCGTTTACAGTAAGTGTACATACGCCGTCCCCCGCGATCTCATACACTGGTTTGCACTCTTCAAAAGCATTATACAGTGTATCGCTTAAGTTCCTGGTTTCTGCTCCTTCTATCAGATACATATAGCCTTCACAAGTAAATGTTACCTGGAATTTCCCGATACGCTTCGCTAAGCGCTCGTTTGTCCCTATATCAATTTTCTTCACTTTGTAATAATAGCCCGGGTCGTCTGAAAACATAAGCATACCTGTACTTTCCTTAAGGAATCGCCGTTTTATGCTTCTGAAATCTTCCGCCCAGTCTTCCGGGTCGTCTGACAGGAAGTTATAAGTAATCTCAATGGGAATATCTTTTAATGTTCCTTTTTTTCTGTATAAATTCCCGTCCCTTCCCGGTACTTTTGTCTCGTCGTACTCCTGTTCTGCTGTAGGGATATTAGGGCGGCTCACGGGCTTAACGCCCGCGTCTCTGTCCCTAATATTGTTGTATATTGTATAATATACTCCGTTCATTATGCCGCCCCTTTCGCTTTCTGCTTATTTTTCTGTTCTTTCGTTACGTTCTTAACTACTCGCTTCGTTGTCTTTCGTGCTATCTCTTTTCCGTCAAGCTCTGTAATATTCGTAATTTCTACTATTACGGTCTTCTCTGAATTGTCCGTAAATTGTGTAGTATCTACTCTATTGTTCAGCGCTACTACTTTCGCACTCTGCTTAACTTCTGTTATCGGTGTAATCTTTGCTACGTTCTTTGTAAGTGTTCCCAGGCTCTTATTTATGTCTTCTTCGACATTTCCAAGTTCGTTTGTGAAACCTACGCCCGCTCCTTGTGCCATGTACTTACCTATTTCGTCCTGGAATACCCTCGACGGCGAATGAATACCAAGCGCATTTTTTACACCGTCTACGATTCCGCTAAAGAAGCTCTGTACTTGTCGTCTGAACCAACCAGCGGCGTTACATATTCCATTCCATACACCAGTTACGATATTGTATCCTACGCTCGCCATTTGCGACGGTAGCGAAGCTACACCGTTAATCACAGCACTTACTAACTGACTTGCCGCGTTTCTACCCTGTTGTAGCAGTCCGCTTCCCCAGTTTGCTACAGATTGTATAGCGCCCTGTATTGCGTTCCAGACTCTGCCCGGCATCTGTGAAAGTGTTGAATATACATTACTTAAAATATTCGATGCTGCCGCGCTCGCCTGGCTTAACATCTGTTGCCCCCAGTTCGCCATATTTGTAATCGCGCTTACTATTGCGTTCCAAATCTTACCTGGAAGCTGGGATAAAAAGTTTACGACCGTCGTTATAGTATTCTGTATATAATTAGTTGCTTGTGTGTATACCTGTTGTCCCCAGTTCTGTACGTTCGTGATCGCGCTTACTATCGCGTCCCAAATCTTGCCCGGTAACTCCCGGAAAAATGAAGCGATATTATCTACAATATTCCGGAAAGTTTCGCAATGTTCGTACAGCAGTTTAGCCGCACCCGCGAACGGATTCGCCAGGAATAATAGAATATCTTGCCAGTTATCTTTTACAAAATCTACAACCTTGCTTAGTGCGTTTGGTATTGTTTCTGTAAAGAATTTTGCAATTTCTCCTACTACTTTTCCTACCGTATCTTTTACGATGTTCCAGGCATTTACTACCGCCGCTCTTGCATCTTCATTTGTGGCGACAAATCCGACTATAGCCGCTACCAGTGTAGCAACCAACGTTATAATTAACATCATCGGATTAGCAGCCATTGTTATATTAACAAGTTTCTGTATGGCATTTAGCGCCACTTCTGCCGCCGTAAGTCCCTGTATAGCTGTTACTACTCCGTTGATTATCGACGCTACCTTAAATACCGCAAATCCCGCACCTATGGCAGCTAATAAGCTGGCTATCGTGTCGCCGTGGTCTGCAATCCAGCCCAGCCCTTCCAGGATTTTAGGTAATACCGCTACAATAATTTCACTGGCTTTTTCTACCAGGTTTCCGAAACCTGTAGCAACCTTATCAAGCGCGCCGCTCAGCTCCCCGCTCGTTAAATCTGTCTGTAAATCTCCTATTACGTTCGTAATATTCGTTACTGCATTTTTAAGCGGTGTCTCGAACTTTTCATAAGCAGCAATTCCAAGCCCTTCCAGCCCGCTCTTTAATATCGTAATTTTACCCTGTAAGTTATCATTCATCGTTGCCGCCATTTGTTCGGCAGCGCCCGTAGAATTTTCTATGTATCCGCTTAACTCATTGAACCGCTCGCCGCTGTTCGCAAGTAAAGCATTTACGCTCTTAAGGTCAACTTTATTAAAGATTGTGTTTAATACTTCTGTCTGCTCTCCCTGGGTCATATTTCCCAGGATTCCGTTAAGGTCTTGGAAAGTCTCATTCAACGGGCGCATATTCCCGTTTGCGTCGAAGACTTCAAGCCCTAACTCTTGCATTTTTTTCTTTGCGGTATCCGTCGGCGCTGTAAGGCTTAAAATTACGTTTCGTAATGCTGTTCCGCCTTCTGCTCCCTTCGTTCCGCTATCCGCGAATATTCCTAATACGGTATTCGCTTCGGTAACTCCGCCCGCTAAGCTCTTAGCCGTTCCGCCTACGCTAAGCAGCGCTTCGCCCAACTGTTGCACACTGGTATTACTCTTTTGTGAGGTCTTCGCCATTTTGTCTACAAAACTTTCTGTAGTTCCGGCTTTGTCCCCTAGTGCGCTCATGCTGTCCGTTACCATGTCGGAAGCTGTCGCTAAATCCATTCCGCCCGCTGCTGCCAGGTTCAAAACTGTAGGTAATGTCTCTACTGCTTTGTCTGCATCATATCCGGCAAGTGCCATATAGTTAAGGGCTTCTGCTGCCTGGGTAGCGCTAAACTGTGTAGTATTTCCGGCTTCTTTCGCTGCATTTTCCAGCTTTGTATAAGCTTCACTTCCCCCGGCTATTTCCTGGGTAGTCATGCCCATAGTAGCCGCTACCTGGCTCATGCCACTCTCGAAGTCCATACCGACGCTTATCGCGCCCTTCGCAAGTTCCTTTATACCGTTGGCAAGCTCTTTTACTCCGTTGATGATTGCGGAAGAAATAAGATTAGCCTTAATAACGTCGCCCAGGCTTATAGTTTTATTCCCGGCTTCGTCCATGTTGCTTCCCGCCGTCTTTATTTCCTGTCCGAAAACAGTCCATTTCTTTTCGGCGTTCGTTAATTCTTCTTCTGTATTTTTTAATGCTGTATTCTGCTCAGTAAGTGCCGCTTTCGATTCATTCAGCTTAACCGTATTCTTCGCTATTGCGTCTTCCTGTTTCTTTACAGCATTTGTAGCCTTTGCGTGTGCTTCTTTTGCTTCTTCTAGCTGTGCATTTAGTTTTTGGCTTTCCTCGCTGTCTTTTCCAGTCGCCTTAACGCTATCTTCATGGGCTTTCGTAAGCTCTGCTACCTTCTGCTTTGCCTTGTCTTCCTTCTCTATCAGTTCTGTAAGCTTCTGCTTCTGAGCTGTTAAATTGGTCTGCTGTAGCTTAATTGCGTCCGTTTGCAGCTTAATCTTACTTGTAAGCTCTGTCTTCTTAGCCTTAAGTAAATCTGTCTGACTTCCTAATGCTTTCGCTTGTGCCGCTTCTACCTTATATTCGCTGGTAACAAGCTTCATTTGCGTAAGCATTGATTTCATTTGACTGGTAAACTCGCTTGTATTCGCCCCTACTCTGAGACTTGCACCAGCCATTTATTACGCTCCTTATGTCTACTTTTCCCGGTCATATTCGACTTGAAATACAACGTAGTCCAATAAGTCGCTTAAATCTGATTCTAAGCACTCCTTATAGCTGTTTCGCATACTCTTTATACATATCTGTAGGATAGCGTCCAGGTTGTCCCCGTATGATCTCCATATTTCTTCCTGCGTCGTCTCTTCGATATATCCATTTTCCTGGTCGTATTCATCGAACGCGCTACCCTGGTCTTCTTCCGGCACTCCGCCCAAAAGTGTACCAAGATACCGTATTTTTTCATTGACAGAAATATCTATGATTTCTACTATCGCTCCAAACGTGTCTATAATGTCTGCTACGTCCAGCCGTTCTATTTCTTCATTCTCTACCCTGTCGTTAAATACAGCCTGTATCACGGCAGCGTATAGCTCTAATAAGTCGTCTTCATCATCAGTACAGCTAATTCTCTCCATAAGCTTTATAAATCTTCGGTAAGCGTATGTCGTGATTCTGTATAGCCTTTTTTCTCCTTCCTCACATTCCAGGCAGTAGTCTATTACACCTGTGAGCTTAAATTTTTTTTTGCGCCCGCGGCTTCGTCCTTAAGCTTCTTAAGGATATTCGCGTTAATCAGTCCGAAGTTAAAAATAATCTCTGAAACATCTTCTAAAGATTCGTTCGCTTCTTCAAAAGTAAACTGATTATCATACACCAGTACAATAGTGTTAATCATTTCGTCCAGTTCCGCGTCTGTATAGGTCTGCTTCTCCGGGCGTGTCAGTCTTTCGTATACCTCGCGGAAGGCTTTATATTTCTTTCTTCCAATCTTTCCGCAATCGTATTCTTTGCCGCCGATTGTAATAATATTTGCTTTCCCGGTCTTTGCTGTCTTTTCCGCCTGTAAATTGCTCTTGTTCAGAATTTCCGCATTGATAAGTGAGAAATTAAGCAGAATATCCGGGATTTCGTCCAGCGCGTCGCTGGCTTCATCAAATGTAAACTGATTTCCGTATACCACTACGATAGATTCAATCATTTTATCTAAGTCTTCGTCTGTGAAAACCATAGAAGCAACTTCCTTCTTTAAAAAGCTGTCGAATGTCTCACAAAATGATCTGTATTTTTCTCTTGTAATTTTTCCGCTTTCATACTCTTTATCGTTAATTGTTATTTTCATATTCGCACCTTCTTAGCGGTGTCAGAATATGACACCGCCCCTTTTTTTCTCTTTTTACGCTGCTGCATCTGCTTTGTATTCCTGTACCGCCCCGAACCATTCCGCAATAGCTTTTTTAGCGTTTGCATGTTCTTCAAGTAATTGTGATTCGTCCACCTTAAGCGCATAGAAACGTTTTGCTTTTCCGTCTACGGTATCCTCTTTCTTTCTTGCGTAGAAAGTAAATGTAATCTTCTGTGTCTGAGCGGTCTTCTTGTCCTTGATTGTCTCGTAGGACTCTTCTGGGTGTTCTGCTTTTCCGCAATAGTACCATACAAATTCGTACTTCCCGTTGTTCTGCTTTGCCCGGAATCCTAAAGCAACTTCCTTCGCTCTGTCGCTCTCTGATTTTACCAGGTAGCCGGATTTATACAGGGAATCAAACAGTAACGCATAGTCGCCCGGTGTCAGTCTGTTTACTTCCAACTCAATTTCTGCTTTTACAAATGTTTCTGTAGTATCCTCTACTTCGTCGTCACTGTATAAGTACTCTACCTCGAATGTCTCTTTAATAGTTGCCGTGATTGCTTTCGCCAGCCTGGTAGGTGTGTCTGCTGCATAGGTCGTAGCATCGTTTGTAGTAACTTCCGCTACACAGATATCCTTTAAGCCTACTACTCGGCTTCTCTCAATCGTCTGTTTATTTTCCTGGACTTTCATTACCTTAGTCTTCTCCTTCGGTATTTATCAAAAAATAAAATCGCGCTGCTTTATGGTATATTTTCGTATCCTGTTCATAATCATCATTTCCCGCAAAATATGTAAAGCCCGCCTTCTTAAGTAATTTCTTTATTTTCCGTTTCAAAAGAAAACAATCTTCTTCACTCCATATATCTACCTGTATATAGTATTCTTCTGCTTCGTTCTTATCGTCGCTATGGTTCGCATCGGTATCCGTAATATAGTAAAAAGTAATATGGGTATCGTTTATATCCTGGTTATACCAGCCTTCTTCTACGTGTTTTCCCGTTATACCTATTACGTCTGCTATATACGCCGTTAAATCCAGGTCTTCGTTATTCGGATAATCCGCCATGATCTGCTTAAGCTGCTGCTTTTCTTCTTCACTCAGAAGTGCCATATTATCCCCCTAACTTTTCCTTTAAAACTTTCTCGTATTCTTCTTCTGCTATGCTCTTTAGTGCGCGATATGTCGGGCGTGCTGCTTCCAGCATGAATTTTTTAGGCTTATGCATCGTCGTACCCCATTCATGGAACTTCATGTAGAAAAATGGCGAAGTATCGCTTTTTTCCCAGCCTATGACTTCTCCATAGTTCCCGCTTTGTGTCGTTCCCTTCTCCGGGACATTATCCGCCGCGTGCTGCCCCGTCCTGCTGCCGCGCCGCCCGGATTTCATAGGGTTTTTACTGTATGCTTTCTTCCTTATCTGCCCTTCCGATTCTTCTAAGCCGACTTTCCCGGCTTTCTTTACAATCTTTTTATTTAGGTCTTTCAGTTCCGACGCTGTAGCAAGCCTTTCTATTTCCCGCTGTACTTCGTCCAGTCCCAAAAAATCCATAGTAATATTAAAACTCATACTACTTCTTGCCCTTTAAGTACCACTTTCCGGCGGTCGTATTTGCCGTAATCGGCATTGATAAGCTTAAATATACGTTCGCCCCATACTACCCGGTATTCCTTTGTATTTAATGCTTCCAGGGCTTTGCAGTATCGCGTTTCAAAGTTCATTACATTTTCTAACTTTGCTTCCAGGGCGGTATACAGTTCTTTCCCGTACAGGCTCTTTACTTCACACCAGCATTTTAAGTAGTCGTCCCACTTTTCTACTGGTCGTCCTTTTTCTACGGTCTTTTGCCGCTTCTGTATCATTACATACATTTTACCTACCCCACATTCGCTAGCTTATCCAGGATAGTTTGTGTTATCTTATCCTGTTTCGTGTTATTGCTTACTGTAGTTCCTCTTACGTCGTACATATCGCTTATTACTTTCTTCTGTAAGAGGGTTGCAAGTCTGCAACCTCTCTTATATTCTTCTTCGCTATTGTATTTATCCTTTTCCCGGTATGCAGTACCCACACAACCGTCTATATAAGCTTCGGATATATCTATAAGCTCCGTGATATAGTCGTTATCATCGTCATAGCCTACCCTTAAATATTCCTTCGCTTCCTGTAATGTGATCGCCATAAGCTACGCCTACGCTGCCGCGAACTCAATTTTAAAGTCTGCTCTGTCGTCCAGTTTCTCACAGTCAAAGCGCTCCTGTACTTTCAGCGCCAGTTCGTCAGATTCAAAGAATACAGACTTATCCGTAGACACTGTATAGCCTTTTCTCTCGAAGAATTTAACCAGGGCATACAAATTTACTACATAGAAAATCATTTTTTCTGTAGTGCTTGCTGTAATATCTTCGTCACTCAGCGTAATAAGCTCTTTACCCTGGAAGTATTCTTTACCGTTTACCTCTTTAACCAGGTCTAAGTTTCTTCCGTTCTTATCTTCCTGTGACTTTAAGTACACGCTGCCGGAAAGGTTTGTAATTACTACCACTCTTCCGCGAAGTGTCGGTAATACTCCGTCGATAATTTTCTTTACATCTCTCCAATCCTTCGCACCTGTAGACTTGTCTACGGCATTGGCTTCTACGATCTGCATAATCTCATCATTTTCAGTATTAACCCCAGCTTCCGCGAAGTCCGGCTTAATAACTTCCTGTACGATATTTACGGCTTCGTCTTCCTGTAAATCGTTTGCAATCGGTACAAGTGAACCGTAATTCTCAATGTCGTACTTGATATCCTCTGTATTTGCCGCTTCTCCTGTAAGCTTCGTGCCAGATTTATACTTTTTCAGCTTTTTACCGCCGATTTTTGCAAACGGCATTTTGCCATGGTTAGAGGTTGCTTTGATTACATGGCAATGGTTTTTAAGGCTTGGGAAACCAGCTCTTAATACCTGGATATCGTTTACGAACTGCTCCGGCAGAATAGCAGCGTTACCGTCGATATTTACGGCAGCTCTTTCTTCGTCTGTCAGTGCTGCCTTTCCATGCAAAGCAAATTTTACGGCAGCTCTCAACTCGCTTACTGCTCCTGTTGATCTGCTTTCTTTCTGTTTCTTCTGTCTTCCCAGGTCTTCCCGCTCTTCGTCGTCCTCTGCTTCTCTTACCGCAAGCAATTTCTGTAATTTTCTCTTTTCTGCTAAAGCTTCCTCTGCCTTGTCCGCGTCTCTGCTTTCCAGGTATCCGTTAATTTCCTCTGTTTTCTGTACAATCTCTTCTCTTAATTCCTGTACTGTCATGTGGTTACTCCTTGTTATTTTCGTCTGCGATTTCCAAAAGTCGCGCTTCTTTTCTCAGCTCTTCCAGCCGTTTCTCTTCTTTGGTATCTGCTTTCATACGTTCAAAGCTTCTACAGTTAATTTGTGAACTGTCATAAGCTGGGAACGTACACGGGCTTACTTCCAACAGCTCCGCTTTTACAACACTTCTTTTGTACATTTCTTCGCCTTCGTGCTGTACTTTGCTCCATTTATCTTCTAAACAGATAAAACCAAAGCTACTACCGTCTACGTCTCCACGCTTCACGCTTTCCCGTACATCGTTTCCCCATGTGTTATTAGGTAAATCAATGTCGTAATTCAGCCCGGTAGTATCCCCCATGTTAAATCTGAGTGTATCCGTCTTCGTGCTTCCAAGTGGTCGGCTTGTGTCGTGATTCCATAACGCTTTTATCTCGCTGCCGTTCTCTTTGCATCTGCTTAAGCTTTCATCGAAGCACCCCGCGGCGATTTCCTCTAAATATTTGTCGCCCCAGCGGTCAGTAATAACTACAGGCGTATTATACTTAACTGCATAACCGCCAATCGTGCGGCTTTCTTCGCCTTCTGCTGCTGCTCTCACTTCAAGCGGTATCCCCTGGTACGCTACATAATTTCTTCTTTCCTGGATTTCCGCCGCATCTTCTGTACTGTGTGTGTTATTCTCCGGCATTTCCCTTTGTGTCCTTTCCTAAGTCCTTAAGCTTAAGCACACCAGCATTTACTATAAGGTCGTCCCCGTCCTCTGTAGTTTCCCTTCCAAGCTCTAACCTGGCTTCGTTCGGTTTTATGATTCCGCCCGCCACGTAAGCGCATAATATTTTTTGCTGGGTTTCCGGCGAAGAACGCAAAATAACATTTGTGTTATGCTTCGCTTTATATCCTTGTGCCCTGTCGTCTTTTGTTAAGCAGCCCCACGTTACTTCCTGTTCGATAGATTCATACAGGATAAGCAGTGTATCCACCAAAAAGCTTAACTGCTGCTGTTCTAGCGAATTATTATTTGTGTCTTTCAAGTCGTTAAGCTGATACATTTTTATACCAAATAGCGCCGCGATCTGACTTATAGACATTCTTCTTATCTGCTCATACTGTGCGTCTGCCAGGGATAAATTTACGGGTTGTACATTAAATCCCGCCGGAACTGTAAAAATACGTTTTCCTTTGCTGTACAGTTTTCCAAACTTTTCCTGTATCTTTTTAAGCTCTTTTTCGTCCCTTATGTCGCTTGTAAGCTGTATTACCATTTTGTTAGTCAATCCATTATCAAATAACGTGTTAAGGTAATTCTGTGCTTTAATCTGTACGTCTATCGTACTTTTTACGATAGTCCTTACCGCTTCCGTGTTAATTCCGTCCATAGTAAAGCCTTTGAATATCAGCAAATCCTCATAAAAGGCGCTTTCGTTCATTCCCGTACCTGGTACTTTGAAATCAACTAAAACTTTATGCTTTTTGGTTGATCTGAGTACACCCGCATCGTCTATAGTGATTCCTTCTATCGTGCAAGGGTACAAAGCTTCTATTTTTCCTTTTCTTCCGTACACTTTTACCGCTCCGGCTATTCCTTCGTGTTGCCTGGTGGCTTCTATTGCCTTCCAAAAGTCTACCGCCGTCATATACGGGTTTGGTCTTAAACTCAAAAGCTCATATAACGGGTGTTCTTTTGCCCTTCTTTCGCCTGTTTCCGTGTCCTGGGTAAGATATAGCGGCGTTTTCGCCACTGCTTCCGACAGCTTTTTTATACAGGTAAAGTAGGTTGCTTCCTTCATTGCCGCCGCTGGTTGGTCTTCTTCTATCCCGAAAACCTTTAAAAAAAGCTTTTCTTCGTCCGTAAGTCGCGGCGTATCGTCTACTTCTTCGCTTCTTTTTTCCAAAAAATCCAAAAACATTAACTTTTACCGCTCCTTACTATCATAATCGCGACTGCTGCCAGCTCAGCAGCTAAAATATACATACCGATATGCGGGTTTATGTCGTATGTCGTCCCAAGCACTACCGCCATAGCTGCCAATAATAGCCCGTCTGCGATCACTATTTTTTTCTTCATGTTTTTTAACTTCTTAAGCATATTTTTTCCTTCTTACATCGCGTCCAGGTATTCCACCGGGTTATAGTGTTCAATACCATTTTCTTCGATGCACAATAGCAAGCCCATAAGCATGGCTATTACACCGTCGATTTTAAATTTACTTTTCTTCTTACTGTACTTGACTCCTAACATTTCGTCGTAAACTGCTATACAGTTTTTTGCCATAAATCGGAAGCACTCATTTTCTGCAATAACCAGCCTTTCGTCTACTAATAGGTTCTCAAAATCGTTAATAACCTGTGTCATAGTCTTAGTTCCCTGTCCTATTGGGATAACGTCCCAGCGATCTTCTAATCGGTTTATGATTGTTGTACTTCCCCACTGGTCGAAGCCTATCTGTTCTATCCTGTATTTTTCGTCCAGTTCTACCGCATGGTCTAAGAAGCGTTCAAAATTTACATATTTTCCGTCTAAAGCTATCAAATCGCCTTTTTTTATCCAGTACTCATAAGGGTTATTGTCCTTATGCTGCCTGTAAGCTACCGTTTCTTTCGGCGTATACAGGTACGGCACTACGATAAATCGCCCGGTTGTCTCTTCATAAAACACCAGGACAAAGCCCGTAATATCATTTTTACTTGATAAATCCAGTCCGCCCCAGCACTTCCAGCCTTCTAAGTCTTTCGTGTCTACCTTTTTCGTACACAAGTCCCATAAGTCCATATTTATAGCGCCTTTTTCATGGTCTAACGCTACGTGCTGGTTTAGGAACATACGCCTAAACATATTTTCCTGTAAAGGCATAAGCCGTATACGCTTCGCATAGTTCGCCAGGTCTTCCAGCTTCCTAAATACTCCTAATGCCGGGTTCGATTTATACCATTGTGTTTCGTCCTCAACATTACAATCTTTATCAGCTTCGTAAATCCTATAGTAAAAGCTCGGGTCGTTCACTTCCCCGGCTTCTATTTTCTTTGCCATAGTATAAAGCTGCATTTCCGGGTTTGCCGGGTCTTCTCCGCTGGAAGCCGTTGTAATTGTCATTATTAACGGCTCGTCCCATGCTCCTTGTCCCGTTCTCAGCTTTCCGTACATTTCGTCGTTTTTCGCCTGGTGTATCTCGTCCAGGACGGCTACATAATCGTTAAAGCTGTCGGCGTTGTCTGCATCTGACGACAGTACCATAAGCTTATTACCGTTATCTTTCCGTATAATGGTTTTCGTACTGCTTGTAATCTTGCAGTAGCGGCGTAGCGTCTTATTTGCTTTTATGAAATGTTCTACCGTTCCATACAGCTCGCCCGCCTGTTTGGTTGTATTTGCCGTTAAAATAAAAAGCGCGCCGAAGATATGCCGTTGACAGAAAAAGAGATATACTACTATAATCGCCGCCAGGAATGACTTACCATTTTTTCGCGGTATATTTATATGTGCTTCTCTATGTTTCCGCTTGCCGTCGCTCCTTCTCTTTACGCATAGGATTTCGGTTATTATTTCAAACTGAAATTCTAATAAATCAAAGTTTCGGCTTGCTCCTCTATCATTGGTCAACTTCGACACGAACTTAAATACTTTCTTTGCTTCCTCTACATCGTAGTAGTATTCTTCCGTATCCCACTTCTTTTGTAACTTCTCCAACCAGGCAGCTAAAAGCAGTTCCTTGTTAATCATGTGCTATCATTCCGTCCAACTCCGCGTCTATGCCGCCGTCGCCTTGTGCGCTCTCTGCTTTCATTCTCTGCCGCGCCGCTGGCGTTAATCCTAATTCTTTCGCCCAGGCTCTCATTTCCGTCTGTGCTTTATTTGCTATGCTTACTTCTGGTCTTTGCTGTTCGTAACCATTATCGCCCACTTCCATACTGTAGCCTTTTTCGTCTATGATCTGTTCGCATTTCTGCCACTTTGCATAATTCGTACAGTAAGCTTCCAGGGCTTTAAGGTCTTTATCCGTAAATTCTTTTTCTTCTTCCGCGAAGATTTTCGCAATCCTTCGCCACTCTTTTTTAGCCGCCGCACTTAACCACTTCGGGCAAGGTTTCGGCTTGTTTTTTTCTGTCTTTTTTTCTTCATTCGCCATACTGCCACCTTCTCAGACCCCCCCTATACAAAAAATCGGCGTTTTTTTTCAAATCAACTTGAACTCGGGACTTTTAAAAAGGAATAAAAAGTTTTTATATCCCCCCGCTGTCTCCGAACTCGCGCCGGAAGCGCTGTAGCATATCGTAAAGCGTTCGCTGCATCTTCTTTTTTGCCATGTATCCGCGGTCATATTCTTTATGTATGCGCCTGTGGTTTGCTTCGCTCAGCCCTATTACATTGTCTCTATCAAGTCGTCTATGCCATGCTTCCGTAACCTCTTCTATGTGGTGGTACTGCTCCGCTGTTATCACTATTCCCGTTGTGTAGTATTCAAATATATCTACGCCAAGTTGCGCCGCTTCCTGGTTGGCTCTGAACCCTTCCCAGGCTTTGCTATTATAGAACTGCTGCCGCCGGGCTTCCTCTTCGTTCTCCATACGCTTACGCTTGTATTCTCTGTACTTCTCTCTGTCTGTGTTCTTGTGCCTGTCACAATACTTAACCCCAGCTTCTACTACCTTGTGGCAGCCCGGGTAACTGCATAACTTCTTAAGCATCTATCTTTCTTCTTTCATAGTGCCGCCCTGGATTTCATGCGGCACTTGGGAGGTTTAGACAAACAAAAAAGAAGAACCAGGCAAAGGGTGCTTTCCTTTACCTAATTCTTCTTGCGTTTGTATCTATAGATTATCATAAAGTTTCTTTAGTTTCAATTCTTTTTTGTTATGTTTTCTCTATAGTTTGCTGAGTTTTTCCACGCTTTTTCCTGGTCGTTGGCAGTCCATGTATACGCTTCCAGTTATTGTTCTTGTCCTGGCTCTCACGTAACAACTGCTGCCGCCTTCGGCTTCGTATGATCTGCTTTTGTCTGTCTCGTATTTCCCGCTGTCTTAATTCCTTCTTTGCTTTCTTGTTTCCGAAGCTTGCCCCCATTATCAATAACACTTCCTGTAGGCTCATCATTATTGTATTGCCTGTCTTCGCTATGCGCTCTCCTGTAGCCGCTGCATATATGTAACCGTTCCGTACTTCCGTCATGCTGTCAAGCGCGCTTCGTAACGCCTTCCCGTTGCTTCTACCGTATACTATCATTCTTTTTTTCTCCTACTACTTCTAGGTTAATAGGTTCTATCATATCGTCCAGCATAGCATAGTAAGGCTTCTTATTCCCTGGCGCTGCTTTCAGATTCACATAACGGAAGTGTACAAAGTAAGCGTACATATCGTCCGTGTTCGGCAGCTTCCGTATTTCCTTTACTGTACCTATCTTTCCCAGGATATGCTTAATATGTTTCTGTCTTACGCCTACTTCCTTAAGCCTGGCTTCGCTGCATATCACTTTTACTCTTTGCCCTTTAGTAATCATAGTCTTCTTCCTCTCCATCTTCCGGCTCGCAATATTCACACATAAAACAAGTTTTACATTCACATTCCGTTACAAGTGTTGTTGTGCTTTTATACCTTTCGCACCACATTGTTATTTCCTTTCCGTGTCAGATTCTGACACCTTTTATTTTTCTTCTTTGCCTAAGTATTCCTCTATATCCGTTTGTCCCGGTAAGTCAGCTTCCTTTTTTTTCTTCGGGTCTTACTTTTATTCCCAGGATACACCAACCTTCTTCTAACCCGCTGTAGTCTTCCAGCATATAGATAATATCCGCTTTTATCTCTCTTCCTGTATTGCGTCCGTCTTTGAACTCCATAAGCTCTAATACGTCGCCTTCCTTGTATCCCCGGTCATTCTTCCGAAGTTCAAAGCTTTTCTTACCGCTTGCCACATCATCAAAGTACATAGCCGCAAGCCGTATAATGTGTGTCTTTGGTTCTGCTGCCGCCGCTTCGCTCGGTAGTGTCTCCATTTTCTTATCATCGGACTGCTGCCGTAGCTTCGCTTTTGTATCCCGGTCTATTACCGCCTGTTCTTCCTCATACTTTTGTTCTTCTGTCTTCTCCGCTTCTGCCTTATTCGTGTACTTATCGCACTTTTTACAAGTTCCCGTTTTTACGTTGCACTCACTGTAATATAAGCAAGAATAGCATAGGCTCGTAATGCTTTCCGGGTGTGCTGGCTCGTAATCGTCGCCCGGCTTCTTTTCTGCTTCCTTCTTCTCTTTTTCTTCCTTTACCATTTCCCGGACATCTTTGCTTAACAGCTCCCCGTTTTCAATAACTTCATGCTGTTTTGCTTCCGGCAGCCTGGACGTTTCATAAGCCGTAGAAAAGTTTATTTTTCCGTCCTTAAATGCTTCCTTACCTTCTTCGCACAAATTGTTATTGATACTGTTGATCTGATTTATCTTACCCGTAGACTTCCCGGTAACATTTGCTATATAGTCTCTCATTTTCCCCTCTATAGTCAGTTCCCCGGATTCCCTGGCTTTTACCAGGTACTTTGTAAACTCAGCTACGCCGTTCGTTAATTCCCAGTCGCTAAGCTGTCGGTTAAAGATATTTGCACTATGCAGTGTCAGCATAAACAGGCTTTCGCTCATTTCTTTTATTTTGCAGTCCACAAGCTTAAATTCGTCGTGTCCGTGCTCGATATTAAGGACTGCTGCCGCTGTACGTCTATGTCCTACTATTATTCTGTCTTGCCCGTCTACACGCCCTACTATGATTTCCTGTAGCTGTCCGACTAAAAGCATATTGTCCGCCAGTTCTTCTATATTGTCCTGGCTATACTTGTTATGCTCTGACGGAATCAGTGTACGCGGGTCTAAGCGTACCTTTCTGTAGTCCTTTGCAAAAATAATATTTTTCTTGCTGTTGGCGTTAAGTCTGTCGCCTATGCCAATCTTTCCCATTGCTGTATCTCCTTTCTACTGTTCCCCTATTTTTTCTCCTGGGCTTAACCGTCTTATCCCTTTTCTTTCGTCTTCGCTTCCTTCTTTGTATCCGACTTCGTACCCAGTTTCGTATCCGTCAACAAAGCCACCCGCTTTTATTCCGCCTTCATGCCCTTCCCGGTATCCATCAGTCTTACCAGCTCTGTACCCTTCGGTAAAACCGCCCGCTTTTGTTCCGTCTATATATCCTTCCGTATATCCGTCAGCCTTCCCGGTTTCGTATCCGTCTATAAATCCGATGCTATACTTTGCCAGCAAAACCCTTCTTAATGTTTCCTTGAACTCTTCAAGCATCTTTACACTCCTACTTTTCTCCAACACCTATAAACTTTCTGACATTCTGCAAAAATGTTGCGCTTTCCTGTAATGTATCCCCGATACACTCTTTAAGGTTCATTTCTTCCAACACAAGCTCTAATTGCTTAAGCTGTAAAATTTCTTCCTTAATCGCGTTCTTAAGTCCACTTATGAAAATTTCTTTTGCTACCGTGTGTACTTCGTCATTAAAATTAAATTCTGACTTATTCCCGTAGATATGATCTATGTATTTTATTTTTCCACCTTCTACGATAAGATACGGGTTGTTATTCTCTCTTCTGCCGTCTTCGCCTTCCGTTTTACTTTTCAGTCTTACCGCATAAATCATTTTTTCATTTCGTATAACTATTGTTTCTTCAACTTTTTTCATTTTCCTTATCCTCTTTTCCCCATATACTCTAATACCAGGTTCTTATAATCTCTTGTCGCTGCGCTTCTCGGTGTTGTCTCTAACAGGCTTTGCCCGTTCTCATACGTCCACGCTGTTACTTTCTTGCTATGTCTGATATGCGTATTAAATACGTCGTATTTGCTATTTCTTAAAGCTTCCTCGCCTTTGATTACATCAATATCCTTTGTGTACATCGTTACCAGGCAGCGCACGCTTTCCAGCTTTTCGTTATACGGTCTGATTTCCTGTATAATGTCGTCTAACTCTTCCATACCGTCTAAAGCGTTCTTATCTGCCTTAATCGGTATAATAATGTCTTCTGCTGCTGCCAGGGCGTTAAGCACCTCTATTCCTACTCCCGGGTGGCAGTCAATAATACAATAATCGTAATCTTCTTCCACCTGGTTAAGTACGTGTCTGATTCTTCCCATTTGGTCGCCGTCCTTATCTGTTATAAGGTCGTCTGCTGCCGCTACCAGGTTCATATTAGACGGGATAATATCCAGCCCCCAGCGTCCGCTCGGTACAATTACATCTTGCGCGAACAAAATCGGATTTCTAAGCACCTCTTCCATGCTCAGCGCGTCATAGCTGTGCTTTTCAAAGAATTTTGTAACTGCTGCCTGGAAATCATTGTCAATCAATAATACTTTCTTCCCGTGTACCTGGCTCATAATCAAAGCCATGTTAATAGCTGTTGTACTCTTTCCTACTCCGCCTTTTAAATTTACTACTGCTGCTGTTCTCATTTTCTAAACCTACCCTTTCTGCGGCGGCAGCAGAAAAGCCCCGCCGCTGTTGCTTTTGTTGTCGTGTTACGTGTGTGATATACTATTTTTCCTTGCTTTGCCATAACCATAAGCAGTTACAAGCGTTTTTCTCTTTCGTACTGTTCTTTATGTTGCTGGCATCAGCCCAGGGCTTAATATGTCGTCTACCGTCCGCCCCTGGCAACCTTTGTTATCGCATTTCCGGCAATCTGTACCGCAAAAGCCTATAAACCGTTTCTTGTTTACCCGTTCTGTAATCTTTGCTTTTTCCTTCGGGTATGTGTCGCTTACTATTTCCAGGTCGTCTATAGTTCCTTCCAGGTATGCAGTTATAAGCTCTATTGCCGCTTCGCTGCCGTAGACTACAACCGCCTTCCCGCCAATGCTGTTTATCATATCTACAAACTTAAGCTGATTATCCGTAGCTTTGTTGTTTCCTACTTTCAGCTCTACATACAGGTTGTTATACTTCCCGGAAGCATACGGTAAGCAGATATCGCTTACGCCTGGCTTCATGCCCTGGCGTTTCAATTCTGCCCCAGCTCTTGCACTTCGCTTCCCTTCATTCGCTGCATGGTACATAGCCTTAAGCTGTGGGTATTTGCCCTGCTGCCAGCGCGCCCAGTCAAATATAAGGCGCTGTGCCTGGTCTTCTGATTCTGTTATATTCATTCTCCTAAGTCGTCTCCTGTAATCGTCAATATTGTTACTCCGATGCTTGCCACTACCACAAGCCACCACATAAGCCCTACGGTTAATGCAGTCCCAACTTGCGCCCATACAAGCGCCGCCTTCTCTTTCCCGTGTGGCTTCTCCCGGTAGTAGCCCCGTTCCTCTTCCCGCATTTCTTCCCGCATCTCGTCAACGTCCAGCCATAACAGGGCGAAGCAGAACGCTACAATAGTCCCGGTAAGATAGATTGCTTTAAACATTTTCTTCCTTCCCTTCGTCCTTGTCTTTCTCTGCTGCCCGCTCCGGCACTTTTGCAATATATGTACCTACTGCCTTTTTGATCTCGTCCACCTTCTCAGCCGGGAACGTGCCTTTAATTACTTCTTCCTTAAGGATTTCGTCCATAGCCTGTCCCGCCAGTGCGATACCTTCTACTAAGCCCTGTTCGTAACCGTTGTTATAGCTCTTGTCGGTTACTCTCGTTAAATAGCCGTCCAGCTCCTTACGGCTCATTCTCTTAATTTTTCTTGCTAAGTCTCTGTCAATTCCTAAAGTTTGTCCCATTCTAGTTCTGTCTCCTTCCAGGTTTGGTTGATTTTTACAAATGTGTAGGTAAAGAACGTATAACCCGTCTTTTCGTGTATTCCTTCCTGTACGCTGTCGCCGTCCAGGTAATAGGACTGCTCCAACTTCTTCGGAAGCCTTGCGATACGGTTATACCAGCCTTTGTCTTTTACTGGCTCTTTCCTCAATACCTTCGGTTTCCTTAAGTTCCGTGAACTATTCCAGCGCTTTCCTTGCAGTGCGTCCGGGCTTCTTAACATTCCGTCGCTTTGCTTTATCAGATACGACGCTAATTTAGCGTACTGTCCTGTATCGTCTAGCGGGTTGTGGTGTGTCCTTCCTCTTCCCTTCCAGCACCGTACTATAGCTTGCTGGCTTATCTCTTCTGGTGTATTTATGACTAAGTGATGATGCAACGCCCCTTTCTTCCCGATCTCCATTACATGAATGTACTTGAACGGGATACCGTGGCGCTTATACAGCTTTCGCATTTCCCTTAAGAAGTCGTCTGCATCTTCCCGCATCTGTTTTCTTCCGGCGGGTCTTCTCTCCTTTCTGTAGTCTAATACCAGGTGTGTATCCCCTTCCTGGAAGTTCTCATTTATCAGCCTTCTTAACTTCTTCTCTGCTGCTCTCTTATTCACTTTAATCTGTTCTTCTTTGGTAAGTGCCTTCCTCTCCCCTCTCTTTATCCCCTTCTTCCCGTATCTGCTGCTATAGTACTTCATTACCTCTACAGTTCTACCCGCCTGTACTACCTCTATGATGTATGGCATATATCCTAACTCCTGTTCCTAAAGTTAATACTTTTATCAAGCCTTAAAACTGGTAAAACCCCTTGAATTTAAAGGCTTTCCAGTTGCTTTTTCGCCGGATATTTGCTATACTATCTTTGTGAGTTGAAGTACAGCTTTGTACGGCAAAGCCGCTAAGTTATTTCCCGATAACCTAGCGGCTTTTCTTTTTGTCTTTCTCTGTTTTCGGGTGTATGTGTTTACGCTTCTTTCTTTAACTCCGCTGGTGCTACTACCTTGTATTCCTCAATACTCAGCTCGTAACACGTTCTAACCTCGGTTTCCCCGTGTTCCAGCTCTTTTGTATACTCCCGGCTCTGTAAACGTCCGCGTACTTCGATACAGTCCCCTACATTAAGATTTTCTGCTGCCCTTGCCGCTGTTCCGTTCCATGTGATCGCCGGGATATAATCACTTACGTTGCTTTCGTCGTCTTCACGCCAGCACGCTAAAATCATATCTGTAATACGGATACCGCGCGGCGTAGTCCGCATATCGCCCTTTTTACATACGAACCCGGTTAAAACTACCCCGTTCGCATCTCCTTCGTATTCCTGGTCTGTAATCTCCTGGGCGCGCACTGAAATATATAACTTGCTATGTTCTTTCTCTGCTGCCTGGTTCTTCTTGTTGCGTTCTTTCTCTTTGGTTCTGCTTCCGTCGGTGTCCTTCCGTTTGATATTTCTTGTACGGATTCTTCCAGTAACCAGCAGCTTACAGTCTAACAGGTCTTTTACCTGGTCGATTGCTGTTAAGCTCTTAAAAGCTGGCGTACCTTCTTCTACGATTACCTGGGTAATATCCTTAATGCCGCTTACCCTTTCTGTTGCCATGTTGAACCCGTAGTAAGCTACTCCGCGCTTATCTACGCTTACCTGGTGCGGATACTCTAACGGTTCTCCGTATAATGTTATATAGTTATTCATCGGTTTTACTCTCCTTCTCATTGCTTTTCGCTTCCCAGTACTTTCCTTCGCTTTCATAGTACAGTTTGTACATTCCTGGCGACCACTCGCCCGTCTCTATTGCACTTTCCATACTCACGCACAAGCCCATATACTCTGTAGTCTCATACGGGTACGTGCCGGAAATATGTATACAGCCCTGGTATTCTCTCGTAACCCCGGTATCGTCTGTAACGGTAATCGTTCCCCAGGCGTTTTGTTCTGTCTGAATCTTCCCGGATTCCGGCGCTACTTCTGTTACTTTCGGCTGGTTCTCTTTGGCAACGATCGCGGTAAGCAGTACAATACAACATATTGCGATAGCCCCCGCGATAGATTTACTACATTTAGTTCTTGCCCCGATGATTCCTAATAACATCAACGCAATCATTACACCTAAAAATATTTTCAGTCCTAACACTTGGTCTTTACCTTCCCCATTTGCTACGGAATATAGCCAGGTTCTTTTTAAATTCCTCCTGGTTTTTCTTCTTCTGTACTACTTCCGGGTCGTCCGGGTTCTTTGGTTCGGTTCGGTGTCTTAAGTCCGGGCGTTCTGCTGCTGTAAGTACCAGGGTAGTACCGTAGATATCTACAAAATGCTTCTGCCCGCAAAAGCTACATTCGTGTTCGGTGTTGTCCTTAAGCCCTACCAGCACACGCCCGCACTGTAAACAGTGCTTATGTTTCTTATTTTTCAAGCTTCCAACTCTTTTAAGTGTCATTTCTTCGGTTTTCCTTTCTCTTCCGGCGTTTCCTTCGCCGCCAGGAACATTTTAGTAGCAATATAAACGGCTTTCTGCATCGAAGTATCAAGCTGTCCTACAAGTTCCAGCGCTTCGTCTGCTCTTGCCTTCTGTTTATCAATGCTCATAACTGCCGCTGCCATATTTTCGCCCCTTTCTTTTTGCCCCGTATCCGAAGCCATAACCGAAAGTATAGCCACCGTAGCCGCGTTCTTCTTCTTCGTCGCGCTGCCCGCTTACTTTCACGTTCTGCCCGGTATATGGAACACATGATAATACTGTGTCTCCTTCGTTCTTGCAGTTGCTTATCGCTGTACATTTGTTTCTTGCTGGTACTAACCTGGTTTCTACTCTCCCGCTTTCCTTCTCAATCTCAACAACCCATTTTTTCACTGCTTCGTTCTCCTTTTCTTTGTTACTTTTTCGCGATTTTACCTATAAACAAGGGCTTTACGACTGCTGCCACAGTCTTTTATCTTTGGTTCGTGCTTCTGATTCTTTTAATCTCTTCCGCTACGTTCTTAGAAGTCCGCTGCTGTAATAAATTGTCACTGATCTGATATGTGTACTCACTTGAACCAGGAAGCTTTATGGCTATTCCTATAGGAAGTTGCCCCATTTGCATAGCAACCCGGATAAATTGCGGCGAAACGCCCAATATTTCCGCTGCTTCCGCTGGTTTTATGTTGTTTTCCCTCAATCTATCCCGCCTTTCTATGTAATATCCGCCCTCTGCATTTTCCCAGGCTTGGGACTGGCTACCGCGGTAGGCTGCATTACGGTGGGCGGTGCTTCCGCCCATTATTTATAAGTCTTTTGCATAACTTAAAATATGCGCTATAACATCTACCGTCCAACCGTTTCCCAATGCTTCATATCTTCGAGTTTTTGGTACTCCTTCCGTATAGTTATCCGGCAATGTTTGTAATCTCTCAATTTCTACAGGGCAAGTTTTCTTATAAGTCTCTCCGCCTAAATAAACATTGAATTTTGTTTCCGTTCTGCATCTCGGAATTGTCGGCGCTTTCTTATTCAGAAAATACATTCTATCTTGTTGCGAATAGTGCCCCTTCCCACCCAGGTCGTACTTAATATAGTTTTCTGTTATTTTTAAAGTGTTTCGTATTCTATCATCAAAATGTTTGATTAAGCTTTCATCGTTGCATATAATGTCTTTTGTTAATATGCCTTTATCTTCCGGCTGTTGTACGCCTGGTATATTAGTCCAGTACAACCGCTTTCTTCTTTGTGCTGATACTAAAGCGCTATCAATCATTATCGGCTCAACGCCCAGCTTTTCGCTTATAGCGTCCTGTATTTCTTGTGCTATTCCGTAGTTATTTTCATATAAGAAATATTTCGGTTGTGCTATTTTCTTTGCTTCTAAATATCTCTCAAACAGTTTCCACCCCATACCTTCTGTTTCGGTTTCTCTCTTTTGTTTTGCAGTCTTGCTACATTTTGCTTTACTCCAAAACGTACACGGGCTGCCACCTAATAAGAAATCTATTTCCTGTACTGCAAATTGTGCAAAATCTGTATTGAATACGTCCCCCAGTTGTATAATCTCCGGGTAATTTTTTTTGCTAATTGTAATTGCGCTCGGTTCTATTTCGTATGCGTAATATCTTTCTACCTTATATCCGGCTCTTTCAAGTGCTACCATTCCGCAACTTATACCGTCAAATAAGCTTAATACTTTAACTTTCTCCATTGTGTCCGCGTCCGAACACGACTAGCCGCTTCTCCTTTAAAGGTTGTTCTTTTCCTTTCTTTTTTCTGCCTTCTGTATTTCCCCAGGCTTAGGACTGGCTACCATAGTAGGCTACATTACAGTTTCCTACCGGGTGGCGCGCGTACATGATACCTTTTCATATTTTGTATTTCTCCTGTTCCGGCTTAATTTACTGTGTAGTCGCTTTTTCTCATTAAAAAAGCAGTAGAAAAACCTGTTATACGTCTGCACACTCTCTAGCTGGTGTACCCGCTGCTATTTTTATCACAGTATGCAGCTTAAGCTATCTGCTTGCTATCGCCGCTGCAAGGTTGCCGTCCTTGCTACTAATGCGCCGTGTGGGACTCGAACCCACGCCCGCCCGGTTATGAGCCGGGTGCTCTTACCAACTGAGCTAACGGCACTTACTGGGCGACTACTGCCGCCCTGGTGTTTTATGCGCTTTTTCCCGCGAATCTCGGTATAAAGTCCCCGAAGTCTATCGCCGGGTATTGGTTTCTTACAATATTTCGCTGTATTCCGGCGAAGTCATGTTTAAAGTTTTCTTCGTCAGCGTTTAAGAAGTCGTCCAGTCTTAAATTAAACTTTTGGTCGGCGCTGTCTATATCCATAATTGCACTTAACGGGTTTCCTTCCATAATTCCAAATGCATTAGCTCTTATGCAAATCGCAATGTAGTGATAAACTTTATCTTCTCCTTCTTCCCACGTCATTTTTTTATTGTCCCTTCTTCTTTTCTGCTAAAAGTGTAGTAAAGTGTCTATCCAGTTCCCCGCTTGTCAGCCCTGTAGTTTCTGCCAGTCTGTTTACAAAGTCGCAATAATCTTTATGAGCTTCCTTAAAGCCTTCCTTTGCTGACAGTGCTTTCTCGATGTTTCCCAGCTTTTCTAAGCCTTTGGCTTCTACTTTTTTCCAAATTTTAAATTGTTCTTCGCTCAACTCTCTACCGTCCTTCCTTCGTTCGTGTTATAATAGCTCTGAGTAGTTTTGCTACTCGGCTCTTTGTGAAAGGGGGTGTACCGTATGAAGGACACTAAACCTGTCACTAAAGAAGCGTTGATTGCTGTAATCGCTTCTGCATTGGCTGAATTTCGTCCCGAATCTGATGATAGTTCTTATGAACCTATCGTTAAATTCGCTACCGAACTTCAAACACAATTAGAAGAATTGTAGCAATTAAACAGGTACATAAGAAAACCTGTTAGGAACTTCCGAAAGTTTAAGAAGTTCCGGGAAGCCGTTGTATTAGGGGTACAGCGGCTTCTTTTTTGTTGTGCCCTTCATGGATACAAGCCCTATCACTAAAGAAGTTTTATAGTCTTTATTGACTATGACGTAATTATATACGTCTATGACTTCTTTGTCAATACTTTCTTTTTTGTTTTTCTTGACTATGACGTATTTTTATTGTATTCTTTAGTTACCTAATACAGAAAGGGGGAATTTAAGTTGGATAAGCGTATCAAAGAATTAAGAAAAGCTTTGAACCTTACGCAAAATGAGTTAGGTTCTCGTATAGGAATGACTCCAAACACAATAACCAACTATGAGACTGGGCGGCGTGTCCCTTCAAACCAGGTTATTTTTTCAATATGCCGGGAATTTAACGTAAACGAAGACTGGCTTAGAACCGGGAATGGCGATATGTTTAATCCCATATCGGAAGACGAAGAACTTGACTTATATGTAGGTCGTATCTCCGGCGGCGCTGATGAATTTAAGAAGAACCTAATTAAAACTCTTTGTAAATTGTCAGAAGACGAATGGGACGTACTTAAGAAAATTATTTCAGAAATGAAATAAGGGTAGACGCTATTAACGCCTACCCCTTCAAGCCCAGGATATAAAAGTATATCTTTCTTAATAGTTTTTCTTCCTGGATAGTGTCTATAAGGTTGTGTAGCTTCTCACGCATTATAGTTAAGCCCCCTTCCTTTGACAATATCCATTATATTCCTATTTTTTCTGCTCGTCCCGGATTTAAAAAACATTTCCAGGATTGTGGAAATATTTACAAGAATACCAGGTAAAAAGCTGTGTTATGATATACTACTTATATTCGGAATCGTACAGATCGCTTATACGGCAGCCCAAGCCTTTGGCTATTTTTTCCAGGTTTGCCAGTGTTGGCGAAGTTTTACCATTTTCAATATTGTTTAGTGTGGACTTGCTTACACCAGTCATTACGGCTACAGCTTCCAGCTTTAAGCCTTTGGCTGTACGCACTTCCCACAAATTTACTTTTAACATTATCCTACCTTCCTTTCAGCGTGATAGGATAATGTTATTATCGGCATCTAACTGCCGGAATCATTAAATTGAATACAGTATTAACTAAACCTTTGCAAATTAAAAAAGCCGTCCCGGGCTGCCACCCGAAACGGCTACGCGATACCTATAAACAAGGGCTTATAGATAAATCAAAACGCAATATGATTATACCATAAGCCCATATTTTTAAAAAGGGCTTATTTTTTATACCCTTTTTTAAGGAAGGTGTGATTATATGAAATTACCTAACGGCTTCGGAAGTGTTTACAAGCTCTCCGGCAACCGCCGTAACCCCTATGTAGCAAAGAAAACAAAAGGCTGGGATATTAACCCGAAAACCGGGAAGGCAAAACAGCTATATATAACAGTCGGCTATTATCCTACCAGGAAAGAAGCGCTTACCGCCCTGGCAGAATTTAACGCCAACCCTTACGATGTGAACGCCGCTAAAGTTACTTTTGCCGATGTATACGAACGTTGGAGTGACGAACATTACCCGACAGTTAGCGAATCTAACGTAAAAGGTTATAAGGCTTCCTGGAAACTCTGCGATAAAATCGCTTCAATGCGCTTCGTTGATGTTAAATTAGATCATCTTCAAATGGTTGTTGATGAATCCGGGAAGAATACCCCTACACTTAAGAAATTAAAAATTATGCTGGGGCTTATGTACAAATACGCTGTAATACATGAAATAATACCGAAAGAAAGAAATATGGTCGAATATCTAAATATTAAAAATGCTGGAAATCCGAACGCGCTAAACCGTGAACCGTTCAGTAAGTCGGAAGTTTCCCGGATATGGGACGCTAAAGAAAGCAACCCGTATTATACGGTTATACTCATGCTGATCTATTCCGGCTGCCGCATAAGTGAACTATTAGACTTAAAAAAAGAAGATGTAAATTTAGAAGAACGTCATTTTAATATTGTCGCCGCTAAGACTGCTGCCGGAATCCGTACAGTACCGATAGCAGAAAAGGTTTACCCATTCTTTGAATATTGGTATAACCTTAATTCTTGTGAGTACCTTTTAAGTACACCAGAAGGCGCACACTTCAAATATCGTAATTATTACGATTCTTACTGGAAGCCGCTACTTGATGCCGTCGGAATGTCGCACCGTCCGCACGATACCCGGCATACTTGCGTAAGCTTATTAACCGTAGCTGGTGTATCGGATAAAGTCATAAAGAAGATAATCGGACATAAAGGGCAAGGCGTAACCGAAATAGTATATACTCACTTTGAAATAGAGGAACTAATAGACGCGATCAACAAGATATAGTGTTAGTTACCTGTTAGTTACGTGTTAGTTACCGTAAAAAATTTATGCTTTTTTGTGGTGTTCCACAAATCAGCGGGCATAAAGAAAACCCAGGAAATATAAGCATTTCCTGGGTTTGTATCTTTTTCGTTGTCTCTTTGTAATTATCTCTTGCTGAACTGAGGTGCACGACGTGCAGCCTTGAGACCTGGTTTCTTACGCTCTTTCATACGTGGGTCACGAGTCAGGTAACCTGCTGACTTGAGAACCGGTCTGTAATCTGCGTCTGCCTCAAGGAGTGCTCTAGCGATTCCGTGACGGATAGCTCCAGCCTGTCCTGTGTATCCACCACCACATACATTAACGATTACGTCGAACTTGTCAGCTGTCTCTGTAGCCACGAGCGGCTGGCGAACAACAACCTTCAGAGTTTCAAGTCCAAGATACTCGTCGATATCTCTTTTATTGATTGTGATCTTTCCTGTTCCAGGTACAAGATATACTCTTGCGATAGATTTTTTTCTTCTTCCTGTTCCGTAATATTTTGCGTTAGCCACTGTTATTTCCTCCTTCTACCTAAAATGTAAGAACTTCCGGCTTCTGAGCCTGATTTGCATGCTCTGGTCCAGCGTATACATGAAGTTTCTTGATCATGTCTCTTCCCATAGGTCCTTTCGGGAGCATTCCTTTAACAGCAAGCTCGATAACCTTCTCTGGCTTCTTAGCAAGAAGCTCAGCAAGTGTAGTCTCTCTCATTCCTCCAACGTAGTCAGAGTGATTGTAGTAGATCTTCTGCTGTAATTTCTTTCCTGTTACTTTAACTTTCTCTGCGTTAACAACGATTACATAATCTCCTGTATCGATGTGCGGTGTATATTCCGGTTTGTTCTTTCCTCTAAGTACCTTTGCGATCTCAGATGCAAGACGTCCAAGTGTAGCGCCTTCAGCGTCAACCACATACCATTTTCTTTCAATCTTATCAGGGTTTGCCATATAAGTTTTCATGGATGTTCCTCCTATAAATAATCATTAATTACTATTGCTTATTTATTTGAAATCAGCATACTCCGGGGCTTTGGTGCATACTGTTTCTCCTTATGTCATACCTTGCTATTATATGTTGATTTGTCTTCTGTGTCAAGTGTTTTTTGACGAAATCGCAATATTTTTTTACACAGAAATGCCTGTCCTCGACTATCCCCAAAACAGCCATCACTCATTTATTCAAAATGTACCGTTACCACCATGATCTCACTGTCCGTGCCCACTCGGATATTCGGTCCATAAACACCTACTCCTGAAGTAACAATGCTGTACATATCACCTATCTTTTTAACTCCCCAGTAGTTTTTCCATGCAAAGGGCTGAACGATCGTCAGTGGAAAGAATTGTCCTGCATGTGTGTGCCCTGAGAATAAGACATCCACACCTGCTTTATCATACTCTCTCAATTCATCCGGCTCATGATTCATTACAAACAGTGGCTTTGTCTGATCTAAATCTGCTGTCAGTTCTTCGATGGACTTTCGTTTTGAAGTGCCTCGCCCATTCTTTTCTCCGTCCAACCTTCCAACAAGATAAAACTTCTGATCAATCAGTTCTGATTCATCCTCCAGCACCGTAATTCCGGCTTCTTCCATGAATTCATCCATTCTCGGATCACGAAGTGCTTTCTTAGACGCACCGATTGAGAATCCTGCAACCAACGTCTCTTTCACATCATGATTTCCGTACACTGCATATGTCCCGTACTTGCTTTGAATCTGATGCAATGTCTCTGACAAATATTCTGGATCATCTAATGCCTCATATTCATTATCAAAAATGTCTCCAGCCAGAACAACCAGGTCCGGATCCTGCTTGTTGATCCTATCAACCATTTTCTGCATGTCTTTGCTGCCGACACTATATCCTAAATGCAGATCTGCGATCAATACAACCTTCATTTCCTTCAAATCATCTACCTGCTTATTGATCGTAATATCATGAAATGATGTCTTGATTTTCTTCGCATGCACTGCTCCGTATAACGTAGACAGAAAACTCCCTCCCAGAACCAAAACTGCCAGTAGAATTACACCTGTTTTGGTTCGGATCAGTGGTCCGCCCATCCAGGACCATTTGAAAGCGAGAAGAGAACGTAACAGCCAAATTAAATCACAAGCCAGAATAAAGGAAATAACATAAATCAGAAATCCAATCCAATAGTTTCCAAATTGAAGAATTTTAAGCTGTATTTCACTCTGTGGAAGAAATTTCCCCAGAAATATTGAAGAGGCAAGTAATAGAAGTAAGAAGGCAATTCCTATACTTACTATTTTCCAATGCGGAATCTCCATCCACTTTCTCCAGCGAAACCATCCCGTAAAAACATAGGAACACAGTACAATATAAACAAATAACATAAACCATTTAAACATTCCGTTGCCTTGCGTCCTTCCGCTTATTTTCTTACTAAATCTACTTCTGCTTTCATTCATTTCTCTACAAAATGTTCTATCTCAGCACGAAATTTCTCTTTCTCCTCATCGTCGCTCAGGCTTTCAATCAGTTCTGCTACAACTTCCGGGATCTCCGGTCTGAATTTCATATACCAGTCAAGCGTCTCGCGGATGTATTTCTTGCGAAACTTCTCGTTTGCACAGAATGCGCTCTGCAGATTATGAAGACGATCTGCCCCTTTCACTGCATATGCCATAGAATTTGTCTTAATCCCTGCAATATAGGTCTCCATACAATATTCTTTTTCCTTCGTCACCAGCTTCACTGCTTTTAAGACATCTTCTCCCCCGATTTCTACAATCTCCTGTTCTGAAGCATCTGTATCCTCTAAAAGATCATGAAATACTGCCGCAACCCGATATTCAACCTGCTTACCATCCTGTCGAAGAATCTCTGCAACTGCAATCGGATGTACAATAAAAGGAGCTCCACCTATCCGAAACTGTCCTTCATGCTTCTTCTTCGCATACTCCAGTGCTTTCTGGTATATCTCTTCTCCCATGATATCCTCCTTTGAATCTTCCATATTTCTGTATCATCCGTCCAATATCTTCCTGTTATTTCGATAATTTTAGTATACGTTGTATTTCTCGTAAATGCAATTCTATCTCTTTAAACTTTTTCACCAAAACGCTCAACTTATGTTATAATTAGAAATAGGTTTTAAGAGTTTTTTATATCTCTGACTCTTTATCGAAATCCGATAAAAATCCGAATCAAGAAAGTGGGTAACAACTATGTGGGCTTACAATGAAACTTTTTATCAAATCTACCCGATCGGATTCTGCGGTGCTCCGGTACATAATGACGGAGTAACAGAACACCGGATTCTTAAAATTGGTGAATGGGCAGAATATCTTGGTGATCTTGGAATCGGTTCAATCATCTTGAATCCGATTTTCGAATCAGACAACCATGGGTATGACACAAGAGATTTCCGCAAGATCGACTGTCGTCTTGGAACGAACGAAGACTTTAAAGAAGTCTGTGAAAAGCTGCATGATAACAATGTAAAGATCATGCTGGACGGGGTATTCAATCATGTTGGACGTGGCTTCTGGGCATTCAAGGATGTGCAGGAGAAGAAATGGGACTCTCCGTATAAAGACTGGTTCCATATCAGCTTCGACGGAAACAGTGCGTATAACGATGGTTTCTGGTATGAAGGATGGGAAGGTCATTTTGAACTTGTTAAATTAAATCTGCAGAATCCTGCAGTTGTCGACTATCTGCTTGACTGTGTCAAGATGTGGATTGAAGAGTTCGGCATAGACGGACTGCGTCTGGATGTAGCTTATTGCCTGGATCATAATTTCATGCGCCGTCTGCGCAGCTTCTGCGAGGAACTGAAACCGGGATTTGCACTGATTGGTGAGGTTCTCTTCGGTGACTACAACCTGATCGTAAATGATGAGATGCTTCACAGCTGTACAAACTATGAATGCTACAAAGGAATTTTTTCAAGCTTCAACTGCATGAACATGTTCGAGATCGCACATTCCCTGAACCGTCAGTTCGGACCGGAACAATGGTGTATTTATCGTGGAAAGCATTTGATGACATTCGTAGATAATCATGATGTCACACGTATTGCAAGTATCCTAACGAACAAGAATCATCTTCCGCTTGCTTACGGTCTTCTCTTTGGTATGCCGGGTATTCCGTGTATCTATTATGGAAGTGAATGGGGCGAGGAAGGTGTGAAAGCACCGGATAATGACTATGCACTTCGTCCATGCTTCGAAGAGCCGAAGCCGAATGAATTAACTGATTTCATCAAAGAATTGATTGAAGTTCGCAGAAACAGTGATGCTCTTTGTAATGGTTCTTACCGAAATGTTGTCATTACAAATCATCAGCTGATCTTTGAACGCCGCACTGATAATGAACGTGTTCTCGTTGCGATCAATGCCGGTGATTCAGAATTTACTGCCGGAAATGGTGAACTGCAGGGCACTTTCACAGAACTGCTTATAAATACAGACGAAGCAGAAACTGTAACTTTAAACGGACAGCTGACAATGCCAGCTTACAGCGTACAGTTCCTGAAAGCTGTATAAGATTTTACTGATTAAGTCATTAGAAAAAGGATGAGTGGTAATGTATCTCACATTTACCATTCATCCTTTTCTTTTTATAACTTCTTCACAAAAAGTGTACGCATCGCATTGAGTATTGCAAGTACCATAACTCCCACATCTGCAAAGATTGCGAGCCACATATTTGCAATTCCAAGTGCTCCGAGAATCAGGCACACGCCCTTTACTGCGAGAGCAAATACAATATTCTGATATACGATTCCGAGACATTTCTTAGAAATTCGGATTGCCTTAACAATCTTCAACGGATCATCATCCATCAGGACAACATCTGCTGCCTCAATTGCCGCATCGGATCCCATTGCCCCCATCGCAATACCGATATCCGCTCTTCCAAGAACCGGTGCATCGTTGATACCGTCTCCGACAAATGCCAGGTTTGCCTTCGCCGGCTTCTCAGCCAGAAGTCTTTCTACCTGCTCCACCTTATCTCCAGGAAGCAGTTCGCTGTGAACCTCATCAATACCAAGATCTGCTGCCACCTGGTCTGCCACCTGTTTCGCATCTCCTGTCAACATGATTGTCTTCTGAATTCCTGCCTGTTTCAGTTTCGCGATTGCTTCTTTAGAAGTCGGTTTCTCAACATCTGAAATCACAATGTGTCCTGCATATTCGCCATCAATTGCCAGGTGAATAATCGTTCCTACCTTATGGCATGTCTTATATGGAATACCAAGACGATCCATCAGCTTTGTATTTCCTGCTGCAACGCTTTTTCCATCTACTTTCGCTGTAATTCCGTTTCCACTGATTTCTTCTATCTCACTGACACGGGAACGATCCAGGTCTTTACCGTAAGCCCTCTGAATACTCTTGCTGATTGGATGGGACGAAGCACTCTCTGCAAGTGCCGCATACTCTAAGAGCTGCTTTTCTTCCATCTGATTATGATGTACTCCGACCACTTCAAAAATTCCCTGTGTCAAAGTTCCTGTCTTATCAAAAACAACATATTTTGTCTTGGACAGTGCCTCGAGATAATTGGATCCTTTCACCAGAATTCCCTCATGGCTTGCCCCGCCGATTCCTGCGAAAAAGCTAAGTGGGATGCTGATAACCAGCGCGCACGGACAGCTGATTACAAGAAATGTCAGTGCTCTGTAGATCCAGTCATTCCACTGCGGTGCAGCTCCCATTGCAAATATTCTCACAAATGGTGGAAGCACTGCAAGTGCAAGTGCGCCATAGCATACCGCCGGTGTATAATATTTTGCAAATTTAGAAATAAAGTTCTCTGATCTTGATTTTCTGGATGTAGATTCTTCTACCAGTTCCAGTACCTTGGATACCGTTGATTCTCCGAACTCTTTTGTTGTACGGATCTTCAACACACCTGTCAGATTGATACAGCCACTGATGATCTCATCACCTGTCTTCGCTTCTCTTGGAACGCTTTCGCCTGTCAATGCACTTGTATTCAATGTGGATGTACCTGCTACAACCACACCATCAATCGGCACTTTCTCTCCCGGCTGGACAATGATCACTGTTCCGATCTCAACTTCATCCGGATCCACCTGCTCAAGCTTTCCATCCTGCTCTATGTTTGCATAATCCGGACGGATATCCATCAGTTCACTGATATTCCTACGGCTCTTTCCAACTGCATAGCTCTGGAAAAGTTCACCGATCTGATAAAACAGCATAACAGCAACCGCTTCATTAAAGTCTCCGGACTTCTCATAAAATGCAATCGCAATCGCACCGACCGTAGCAACTGCCATCAGGAAATTCTCATCAAATACCTGACGGTTTAAGATTCCCTTCCATGCTTTCTTTAAAATATCGTAACCAACGATCAGATATGGAATCAAAAACAATACAAATCTGATAATTCCTGTTACCGGAAGGAAATTCAATAGAATCAGGAGCACCGCCGCAGCGATGATCCTGGTCAGCATCTTCTTCTGCTTCTTCGTCATTCTTCTCACCCTCTTACAGGTAGATCTCGCAATCATCCTCTACCTTCTTACAATTCTTCAGAACGTCTTTCATAACGCTCTTTGCATCCTGTCCCTCTTCAAACTCAACGATCATCTTCTGTGTCATAAAGTTCACCGTTGCATTCTGAACACCTGCTGTGTTCTTCGCTGCATCCTCCATCTTGTTCGCACAATTTGCACAATCCACTTCAATCTTATAAGTCTTCTTCATCTTTCTTCTCCTTTAATCTTCTTTGATTTTTGATCTTTGACTCTCATCAAATTTCTTACATCTTCTCCTATTTTTCATTAAACAATTAAGCAGTTGTTTAATCTTTATATTTACATTATAGCTCTCCAAATGAAAAAGTCAATACATTTGGCCATTTTTGTGTTACAATACGTTTATAATTAAAGAGATACTGAAGGTATTCTTGAATTGTAACTGTTCAGAGCCAAGCAAAATTTCATAAAACAGGTGTAAAATGCTTGCATTTTTAAAACTGTTTTTGAAATTTTATTTGGCGGATACGCCACACCGACGAAATGCGTAGCATTTTGGAGGTTGGCTCTGAACAGTTGCTATAATATTTTTAAAGGAGATTGTTTATGACTGACCATATTTTACCACATAATCATGGTGAACATTTGAATACAAAACTTCTTATAGATAACATTGCAAAGACGGAGGACTTCCAGATTGTAGCTGACCTGTTCAAGGTCCTCGGAGATAACAGCAGGGTACGCATTTTCTGGCTTCTCTGCCACTGCGAAGAATGTGTGATCAACATTTCTTCCATGATGGACATGAGTAGCCCGGCTGTCTCTCACCACCTCCGCCAGCTGAAATCTTGCGGACTGATCACAAGCCGCAGGGAGGGGAAAGAAGTTTACTACAAAGCAGCAGACACAAACCAGGCTCAGCTGCTTCATCACATGATCGAGCAGGTGATTAAAATCACATGTCCTGAAGCTTAACTGTTATTACTGCAATATCACGCAATTAAACAAGTATATCAAAACGGAAAGACATGAATTTCTCAGAGGTATTCACATCTTTCCGTTTTCTCATTGGATTTATTCACATTTATAAAAAAAGTTTTACACTTCACCGTTTTTGAACTTGATGATCATCTCGTTTGTCAAACTGTCTCTGCTCGGCTCCACCGGAATCTCATCCCTTCGGAACCATTCTGCCAGTGCCAGTTCTTCCCGATCTAATGTAATTTCTTCCTCTCCATCCAGGTCGCAATAGAACCCCATCAGGATCGTATCACTGAAAGACCACGGCTGGCTCTTATAATAACGTATGTTCTTGACTTTCAGTCCGACTTCTTCCATGACTTCACGCTGAACAGTCTCCTCGATTGTTTCTCCAATCTCGGTAAATCCTGCAAGAAGTGCATATTTTTTATATGCTCTCCCGGCGTATTTTGACATCAGGATCTTATCTCCGTCAGTCACTCCGATAATTACGGCCGGGCAAATCTTCGGAAATTCCATATTGCCACAATGATTGCAACGCATCATACGTTCTTTTTCATCATGTCTCATCTTATGTCCACAGCGTCCACAGAACTTGCGATTACGATACCAGTTGTTCAACTGATAACCGGTAATTCCGGCAAATGCAAGATACTGCGGTTCTGCATAACGGAAAGATTCTTTATTCTCCATTGTAAACTCTGACAACCGTTCACGACTAATATTCTGTACCAGATAAAAGCGTTCCTCGTCAATCGTAAACAGATAAACTGCTTCTTCATAAATTTCTTCATTAAGCCGTTCCAAATCACGAAATCTTGGAAAATCAATTCCATCTTTCCTTTTCTTCAGCAGTGCACTTTGTCCTTCGTAATACAATGCATAGCTCTGCGCATCCGGAGGGCATGGTTTGTACTGGTTATCAAACTGATGTGGCTGTATATCCTGAATCATAATTCTTTACCTTCTTTCTTAAACATAGAACCAAGAACCCAGAGAACCCCACCTGCTCCAATTGCAAAATCTCCCAGGTTATATGTTACTTGATCCAACTTTTCCTTTCCTGTCTTAACTCCGATGTAATCAACAACCTTCTCTTTATGATAACGGTCCGTCAAGTTACTCCAAGCACCTGCTGCCGCAAGTGTGATTCCGGTTTTTCTTAAAATATTGCTGTTCCCTAGAAGTGTCAGCATCTGTATCACTGTCACAATACCTGTTCCTACTTCTGTAAGCTTTTTCACTTTTTCCGGTTTATTTGCAAAAACTCCCAGGCAGATTCCCGGATTATGAATACGTCGAAGTTCCAGTTTCTCTGTCAGTTTCCTCTTTTCACCCATCTTGAGATTCTTTTCCACATAGTGCTTTGCCCATTGATCCACAAGAAATACCGTGGTTCCACCCAACGGATAGAATTTATTTTTCTTCACGCTATCATCTCCCAGTCATTTCATATTACAATTCAAAGTACCTGTTCCCGGCAACAATTTCTCTACAGCATTTCCAGAAAATCTTTTTCTGAAATAATCGGAACCCCAAGATCTCTTGCCTTTTTATTTTTTGAAGATGTTGAATTTACGTCATTGTTGATCAAATAATTTGTCTTTGATGTGACACTTCCCGTCACCTTACCGCCACGTTTTTCAATCTCTGCCTTTACTTCTGCACGATTTGCAAAATGTTCAACACTTCCGGTAATCACAAAGTTCACTCCGGCAAATTTCTGACTGTCTTCTGTTACTTCCTCTTCTTCTAATTCCACTTCATTAAGAAGGTGTTTAAAGAGTTCCTGATGATCTTCTTCTTTAAAATAATCGACATAGCTCTTCGCCATAACAGCTCCAACGCCCTGGATCTCGACCAGTTCTGCCTCTTCTGCCTGAAGCACGCGTTGCGAATCATTTCCAAGTGCCCGGCAGATTACCTTAGCATTCGCACTTCCGATTCCCGGAATTCCAAGACCGTAAACCAGTCTTGCAAGTGTTGTCTTTCTTGCCTTTTCAATACTACCCTGCAGTTTCAGGAAAGATTTTTCGCCAAAGCCATCCATTGTCATGATCTCATCTCTGTAGTTATCAAGATGAAAGAGATCTGTAAAGTCTTTCACATAACCGTGGAAAATGAATTTCTCCAGCGTCGCCTCTGAAAGACCCTCAATATTCATCGCATCTCTGCTCACAAAAAGTGCAAATGACTTCACATGCTTTGCCTGACACTTCGGATTGGTACAATACAGCGTCTTTGTCTCATTTTCCATAGAGATTTTCGTCTCACCTCCACAGACCGGACAAACTTTTGGAATATCTTTCACTCCACTTCTTGTCAGATTCTCCGCAATCTGCGGAATAATCATGTTCGCCTTGTATACCTGGATCTCATCTCCAACACCAAGTTCAAGTTCTTCCATGATGCTGATATTATGGACGCTTGCACGGCTGACTGTCGTTCCTTCAAGCTCTACCGGCTCAAAAACCGCCACCGGATTGATCAGACCTGTTCGTGACGGACTCCACTCAATCTCAAGCAACTTTGTGTTGCGGATCTCATCTGCCCATTTGAAGGCAAAGGAATCTCTTGGGAACTTCGCTGTTGTTCCAAGTGACTGTCCGTAAGCAATATCATCGTACACAAGCACAAGACCGTCCGACGGAACTTCGTTGTGCTCAATCTCACGGGCAAACCATGCCACTTCCTCTTCAATCGTATCTCTTGTCACTTCATGGTTCTCCACAACATCAAATCCCTGGTTTTCAAGCCACTGCATCTGATATTTTCTGGAATTCTGAAAGTCCACGCCTTCTGCACGGACAAGTGTAAATGCATAAAATCTTACATTTCTCTTCGCAGTGATCTCGTTGTTCAGCTGACGGACAGAACCGCTGCAAAGATTTCTTGGATTCTTATATTTCGCATCCACATCTTCTATCTCATCATTGATCTTCTCGAAATCTTTATAGGAAATAACCGCCTCTCCTCGCAGTACAAGTTCTCCCTGATATGGAATCTTAAGCGGTACATTCTTAAATACTTTCACATTGTTTGTAATGACCTCGCCGATCACTCCGTTTCCTCTTGTGACTGCCTTCGCAAGTTCTCCGTTCTGATAAGTCAGAACAACCGTAAGTCCATCCAGTTTCCAGGAGATCAATGCTTTTTGCCCTCCTAAGAATTCCTTCAGTCTTTCCACCTCTTTCGTTTTATCCAGGGAAAGCATCGGACGCTCATGACGCTCTTTCGGGAGCTCACTGAGCACTTCATATCCAACATTTACCGTCGGACTGTTCGCCATTCTTGTACCAAGCTTTTCTTCTAATTCCAGCAGTTCATCATAGAGCTTATCATACTCGTAGTTGCTCATGATTTCTGTATTTTCCTGCTCATACGAACGTCTCGCTCTGTTTAGAAGTTCTACCAGCTCTCGCATGTGATTCATTTCTTTCTGCTCATCTATCATCGCTTCTTCCCTTTCCCATGTCTCGTTCTATTATCTTGTGCTGCTGCCCACTGTTCCTGATATTTTCCTCCGGGCAATACAGAAGAATCTTTCAGCTGATCATATAATTCGTTCAATTCCTGATCTGTCAGTTTTCTATATTGTCCATCCTTCAATCCATCCAATGTAATGTTCATCACACGGACGCGTAAAAGATCCTTCACTTCATATCCGAGAGCTTCACACATTCTGCGAATCTGACGGTTTAACCCCTGTGTCAGGATAATGGAAAATGTATACTTTCCAATCTTTTTCACAGTACACGGACGGGTCACAGTATCAAGGATCGGAACTCCTACTGCCATTTTCTTTAAGAAATCTTCCGTAATTTCTTTATCAACAGTTACTTTATACTCTTTCTCATGTTTATTGGCTGCACGCATCATTTTATTGATGATATCACCGTTGTTCGTCATCAGAAGGAGTCCATGAGAATCCTTATCAAGTCGTCCGATATAAGTCACACGCACTGGATAATTCAGGAAACGGACAATGCTGTCCCTCTCTCTGCGTTCTTCTGTACAGACAATCCCGCGCGGCTTATTCACTGCCAGCACGATCATCTCGTCCTGTTTGGAAACGACTTTATTTCCAACTTTCACAACCTGTCCCGGCACGATACGCATACCGGTCTGCGCACGCTGTCCATCAACCGTCACGCGTCCAGTCTCAATGAGGCGGTCTGCCTCCCTTCTGGAACACACGCCCGCCTCGCTCAAATATTTATTCAGCCTTACCGGCTCACTCTTCTGTAAAAATTCTTCTTTGATTCGATTACTCAACTGTAAACACTCCACTTATATTATTGTCTTTGAAAAATGTATTTCCGCTGTATAAAAACAGAACCTCTGAGATTCTGTAGGAATCCATAAGATCATTGATCGTTCCGCTGTAATATCTCGGATCCACAACTACGATTTCTCTGTAGTACGGTGTCAGGAACGGTATAAATGAATTCGCAAAGGAATCTTTCACAAGAAGAAGACGCTTTGTGCTTGTAGAAACTGTACGGATATCAAGCAAGGATGAATTTCCTCCAAGAAATACCGTATATTGATCTTTCTCCTTTAATTTAGAAGAATCATATAAGGATGTGGAACGCTTTCCTTCATCCACATAATCTATGATCAAGTCTGTATCTTCTTCTGTCGGCACATAAATATCAATCTGTTCCTTCTCTCCCAGATTCACTCCGCTTTTTGACGCCAACATTCCGTTGAAACTGTTAGAAACTGCGTGGGAAACATATTTTCCTGAAAGGTCTCCTTCAATCCCAAGGGATGGTGCCGTCGCCTGAAATGCATAAAATGCACCAAGTGTCGTCCAGTGATGATCCGTTTTGTAATAAATCTTCTCTGTCTTATGTTTATTCAATTCCGTTGACACGTCAATCCACTCAACGCTATCTCCAAGATCCTTTCGCACCATGCTGAACATCTGCGTCTGATCTTCCGGCTTTGCCAATGCTGGAAGTGAATGATTCAGCACATTTGCTGCATCCGGAACAAGCATCATACGAACCGGAATCTTTTTCTGGCTCTCTGAAAATGATTTGATTGCCTTGATATTTGCAGCAAGATGATTCTCGTCCGCAACTTCAATCTGCTCTAACAGCTGTCCATTCCTGCCGATGTAGACACCATTTTCCAGACGACTTCCACAAATCCGGTCTACCGTAACTTTCAGCTTTCTCCACATATCTCTTCCAACAAACTGATCATCCATATAAGCTTCAAATTTCTCATCATAATCTCCGCTTATCAGACTGCTCAGACGAAACTTTGGCTTCGTTGCAAGCATACGGTTCTCCTGCACTGATTTTTCTTTGTTAGGCACTATAATATTTATAATAAGAAATAGAAACAAGATCAGAATAAATATAATACCAACCAATTGCTCCTGTACTTTTCTCTGTCTATCTTTCTTCATCTTTTCACCTTAATTGTTGTCGTTCACTGTTTTCTATAACTCTCTAGAATCTAAAGTACAAAAACGGATTGTACGTATCTGCGATCAGATAAGCAACTGATATTGCCAGCATTCCAAAGAAAACAATCAGCGTAATTACAGTCCGTACTGTATGATTCTCAGACACATTCAAAATTGCACGAAGTAGCCTTGATCCAATTGTTGTTGATCCAATTACTGCCAGCAAGTAGAACAGCCAGTGTGTCAGGATCACAAAGAATACTTCTTTACTGGCAAATCCTGCTCCGCCACCAACCATTGCAAAAAGGTAACGAAGTGCTGCTCCAAGGCTTGGACTAAAGAAAAATACCCAGCCAACCAGCACCAGAACTAATGCATAAATATGCTGCAATACACTCGGCCACCGATCCACAATTGCCCCCCAGACATATTTCTCCAGTACGAGAACTACTCCATAATAGATTCCCCATACAATAAAATTCCATGCAGCTCCGTGCCACATTCCGGTCAGCATCCAGACAATCAAAAGGTTTACAATATTTCTTGAAATCGTCACATGATTTCCACCAAGCGGAATATATACGTATTCACGGAACCAGGAGCTCAAAGAAATATGCCATCTGCGCCAGAATTCTGTAATACTTTTAGAAATATACGGCACATCAAAGTTCTTCTTAAACTCAAAACCGAACATTCTTCCAAGTCCGATTGCCATATCTGAATAGCCGCTGAAATCAAAATAAATCTGGAATGCATAAGTAATACATCCAAGCCATGCCATCAGAACTGTCAGGTTACTTGCTGATGTCGATGAGATTTCTTCAAAAATCTTTCCCAGCGTATTTGCAAGCACTGCTTTCTTCGAAAGTCCAATAATAAAGAGCATCGCGCCCTGTCCTAACTTTCTTCCGGAGATTTTCCTTGCGGTAAGCTGCTTCTCAATATCTCCATAACAGACGATTGGTCCGGCAACCAGCTGCGGAAACATGGATACATACAGCGCATACTTCACCAGACTCTGCTGTGCTTTTACCTTGCCTCGATATACATCTACAATATAGGAAATTTCCTGAAATGTGTAAAAAGAAATTCCAATCGGTAATGCCAGTTCCCTGTACGGAATACTGATTCCGAACAACGTATTCGTACTCTCTACCAAAAATCCAAAATATTTAAAGAACACAAGCAGCACAATATTTACTGTTATTGCAAAGACCAGTGACCGTTTTGCTTTCGCCTCATTCTCACTCTTATTCTCAATATCCATTCCACAAAAATAGTTTAACAAAATACTGAGTATCATCAGAATGATATAAACCGGTTCGCCCCAGGCATAGAAGATCAGACTGCCTGCAAGTAGCAGGAGATTCTTCCATTGATATGGTGCGATATAATAAACTGCCAGCATGATTGGCAGAAATAAAAACAAAAATGTAATACTACTAAATAACATCTGCTCCCCCTTCTACAGACTCTTGTCAAATGCGCTGCGATATTCAGAAGCTTTCGAAGATACTGCAAAAAAGATATATCTTCCACGAATACTTTCCTGTGAGTCCTCTAAAAGCTTCACCTGTTCCGGCAGATAAGAATCAAAATCTTCTATTCTCTGTGCTTTTCTCTGTGCGATCGCATTTGTCACATTTTCTATCTGTGCATCATTTTTCACCTGTATCACCAGAACTTCCGCTGCTGAAATACTGGACGGAGAAGAATAATACAAAACACCCTTGTAGTCCGCACTGTTCAGTCCATAATTTCTCTTAAGCATATGGTCATCCATCTGCACAAGTTCTTTACTGTCCAATACACTGCTCACAGCCTTTGATACTTCTGAAAAAGTCCGCTTACTTCCACTTGCATATAGCATCAATATCACAAGATATCCCACGATAATTACTAAAAGTATATATTTCATCGCAGAGATCATTCGCTGTCTTTTCTCTGTCATAGCGTTGCCACCTCCGCCATCTTTTCTGCCCAGATTGGATAGAAATTCGCCTTAAAATGAATTCCATCTTCTTCATAGTACTCATCTTCTATAATATCTGAATTATCAATGTATCCGATTTGCTTATTTTCACACATTGCTTCTAGTTTTTCATTGTAATCTGCAATATTTGCAAGTGCCGGCTCCTTCTCTACTGCACTTTCCTGCACCGGAAAAACAGCATTCACAAAAATGTGCGCATCCGGCATAGCCTTCTGAATCTTCTTGATCACATCTGAATAATCCTTGATAAACTTGTCTACATCTCCGTTTGTCTTAGTCACATCATTCATCCCATATGCCAGAAAAATAATCTGCGGATCCAGTTGTTTTGCCTGCTCGATCTGATCATCCAGTTCGCTGAAATGAATTCCAATTTTCGCAACAACGCTTGATGTGTTCAGTACATCATACTCTGTGAAACTCGCTGCAATAGAATCTCCCATCACAACAGCACCGGAAAAGCGTTCCTTCATACTTCTTGTATCGGATGACTCTCCCGTACCATCTTTCTTCTCTAACTGATTAATCTTCTGCTCAATTGTCTTTGCGTCAGCAGATTCTTTGCCTTTTATATATGCAATTCCTTCACTGGTGTCGACTGGCTTCTTTGTCAGATTGCTAACACCCTGCACTGCCAGGAGTATCACTGTAATGACCAGCGCACATCCGACCCCGATCCGGATTCCCAGTTTTTGCTTTCTTTTTATTGTTTTCTTCATATATCTATATTCTTTCTGTTTTTTATATACTGTATAGAATCCCATACTGTTTTAATAGTACATTTTTTAGCAATAAAAGTCAACAAATCTGCGCTTGTATCTCGCCATTCCTTTTAGTACAATGATAGGTAGACGATTAAGAACTTAAACAGCTGCGGAGGTATCTGATTTCTATGATTTCACTGACTTTAACAAATGTAAAAAACTTCATGTCTCACCTTCTGTTAAAAGAGACATTTGACAATTTCTCTTTTATTGAAGGAGAGATTATTACGTTTAATACCTTTCGGATTGACGGGTATATACAGAAAGATTTCTTTGATTCCGAAGAAGAGATTCCGGAATATTCTCTTTGGAAAAATCTGCGTGAATTTTGTTTTTCCTTAATTAAGGGAAAGAAAAAACCGCTCGGTTTTCATTTTGTCTTCAGCCTGAATTCAAAGAATATTTCCCGTCTGATTGAACAGAAAGAACTGGGACTTAATCCTGCTGACGTGCAGGGACTATATTTGAATATACGTTACGATGGAACTCATCTCACCTGCGTGACAGGAACTTCCTTCAAGAGTTTTATGATGGATAAGACCCTGGAACGCGAATGGGATGAGATGGTAAAGAAGTTCTTTTTAAAAAAAGAGATTGCATTTGAGTTGATGTAAATTTAAAAATCCATTAGCAATGTGTGCCGCAAGGCGCACATAATAACAGCCGCCTCACGGTCAAATAATCGTGAAGCGGCTGAACTTATTACTGCCAATGATGAGAAACTCATGGAACATGTTTCTCATCATTTTACTTTATTATTTTGTCAGAAGCATCATGATATCATTGCTTCTCTTAACGAATGCTGTCATCTCTTCCGGACTTAACGGCTTATGAGCAAGCATTGCAAGATCATACAGCTGTTTGCAGATGATTGACACGTTCTTGCTGTCCTTATTTGCTACAAGGAACTGAACCAGCGGATGGTTGGCGTTAAGAACCAGTGTTGCCTGGCTTCCGAACATGGATGCATCCATGCCGCCCATACCATACATCTTCATCATCTCCTGCATTCTTCTGTTTTCCTCAGAAAGAACTGCCATAGATGCTACATTCTCATCTTTGAGCTTTTCAACTTTGACATCAAGCTTCTCATTGCCAAGCTCTTTGCGGAAGATTTCAACAAGGCTGTCTGTTGTCTTCTGGAATTCTTCCTTCTCATCTTCTGCAACTTCATCCTTCAGAGAATCATGTACATCTGCATCAATTCTCAAGAACTGAACTTCCTGATGTTTCTGCTCAAGGTATGTGATAAATGCAGAATCAATGTTATGTGTCAGAATGATCGCATCCTGTCCCTGGGCCTTGAACATGTTGATGTACTGGCTCTGCTGTACTTCATCTGTTACATAGAAGATTCTTGTCTTCTCTTCTTCCTTCGCATCTGCGTCCTTAGACTCTTCTGCGTCTGTTTTTGTTTCTTCTTCCTTAGTTTCTTCTGCCTTGGCTACGTCAGCATCTTCACCTTTGGCTTCTTTGATGATATCTTCGAGAGTCATATATTTGTGATCAAGATTCTTGTAAAGCATAGAATTCTTCATCTTTTCACCGAATTTCTCATCCTTCAGGCAACCGAATTTGATAAATGGGCTGATATCGTCCCAGTATTTCTCATAATTCTCACGGTCTGTCTTGAACATTCCGTTCAACTTGTCAGCAACCTTCTTAGAAATGTAATCAGCAACTTTATTTACAAATCCATCGTTCTGCAGTGCGCTACGTGATACGTTCAGCGGCAGATCCGGACAATCGATCACTCCCTTAAGTACCATAAGGAACTCTGGGATTACTTCTTTAATATTATCTGCGATAAAGACCTGATTATTGTAAAGTTTAATCTTTCCTTCGATGGAATCATACTCTGTATTGATCTTCGGGAAGTAAAGAATTCCCTTTAAGTTAAATGGATAATCCATGTTCAGATGAATCCAGAACAGTGGCTCTTTATAATCCATGAATACCTTACGGTAGAAATCAATATAATCATCCTTCGTACACTCACTTGGATTCTTTGTCCAAAGCGGATGTGTATCACTGATAGATACCGGACGTCTTACGATCTTCGCTTTCTTCTTCGGCTCTCCTTCTTCGCCTTCCTTTGGCTCTTCTGTGATGTGCTCTACAACAGTATCTGTGTCAAGAACATCATCCTCATCGATTGTGTCATACTCAGGCTCTGCATTTGCCTTGGAAAGGAAGATCTCTGTTGGCATGAAAGAGCAATATCTCTCAAGTACTTCTCTTGCACGGTATTCATTTGCAAACTCAAGGCTGTCCTCATTCAGATACAGTGTGATCTCTGTTCCGACTGTTGTCTTATTTCCTTCCTGCATCTCATACTCAGTGCCGCCTTCGCTTGCCCAGTGTACCGGTTTCGCACCTTCTTTATAGGAAAGAGTATCAATCTGAACTTCGTCAGCTACCATGAATGCTGAGTAGAATCCAAGACCGAAGTGTCCAATCATCTCATCTTCTGTTGTCTTGTCTTTATATTTCTCAAGAAACTGTGTCGCACCTGAAAATGCGATCTGAGTGATATACTCCTCTACTTCTTCTGCTGTCATACCAAGTCCGTTATCGATAAACTTCATTGTCTTCTCTTCTGGATTGACAATTACTTCAATCTTCGGTTTGTATCCTTCCGGAAGTTCATATTCTCCCATCATATCCAGCTTTTTCAGCTTAGTGATCGCATCACATCCGTTGGATACGAGTTCACGTACAAAGATATCATGATCGGAATAAACCCATTTCTTGATAATAGGAAAAATGTTTTCGCTGTCAATTGATAAAGTACCTTTTTTAACTGCCATTTTACTGCACTCCTTTTTATTTATAATCTATCCGTAACTGCTCAGTTACGTTTCTTTTAATATCGGCTGTCAATCAGCTTTTTTGCTGATATCGATAGTATATTTGCCTGCCTAATGGACATTCTAGTACAGCAAAATTTAAAAGTCAATAGAAAATTAGCACTCCTTTCAAAAGAGTGCTAATAATTTCGTTAAAAGTATAAAGTTTTTATGAACTATACTGTTTCCGGCTCCGGATAATCCTCTCCAAATGTCTCAACAGTAACTTTCTTCATTACCTGTTTCTCAAGCGGGCGGTCGCTGTAGTCTGTTGCTGTCTCAGCAATCTTGTTCACTACATCCATTCCTTCTGTGATCTTACCAAATGCAGCATAAGCTCCGTCAAGATGTGGTGCTTTCTTGTGCATGATAAAGAACTGGCTTCCTGCTGAATCCGGGTGCATTGCACGCGCCATGGAAAGGACTCCTGCATCATGTACAAGGTTGTTCTCTACACCATTCTGCGCGAACTCACCTTTGATTGAGTATCCCGGGCCACCCATTCCTGTTCCGTCCGGATCTCCGCCCTGAATCATGAATCCGCTGATTACGCGGTGGAAGATTACTCCGTCATAGAATCCTTTCTTTACAAGGGACACAAAGTTGTTCACTGTATTCGGTGCTACTTCCGGATACAGTTCTGCTTTCATGATATCGCCATTTTCCATTTCGAATGTAACTACTGGATTTGTCATGTTTAATTCCTCTTTTCTTTTTCTCAGGTTTTCTGTAAAAGCAATAATATAACCCGCTTTTACAGATACACTCTAGTGACATTGTAGCGAATCTGCTTTAAAACTGCAAGCTGTATAGGAATTTTTCTTTAACACATTTGTTTATAAATAATTTCCAAAGACATGTTAGAACATCACAGGAACTTGCATTACTCAATTCCTGCAATTTTTAACAGTTCTTCAAAGTTCTGGATCTTATAATCTGATTTTTCATATTCTGCTGCATCTCCGATACCAACTGCCTCCATGCCTGCTGCCTTTGCTGCATCAATTCCTGCATAAGCATCCTCTACAACAACACAGTCTTCCGGTTTTTCTCCAAGAAATTCTGCTGCTTTCAGGAATACTTCCGGATGTGGTTTGGAATGTGTGATATTGTTTCCATCTGAAATTTCATCAAATGTATCTAGCAATTCTACTTTCTCAAGAATAAATTTTGCATTTTTACTGGAAGAACCAAGTGCCAGCTTGAACCCTGCCTTGTGGAGCTTTTTCAATGTATTGCGCACCTGATCTGTTACATCATCTCTTGTCATTGTCTTGAGAAGTTCTCTATAAGTATTGTTCTTCTCTTCCATCAGCTCTGCTTTCTTTTCTGCTGAAAGTGGTTCTCCCTCGTATCTTTCAAGAATAATCTCCAGGCTGTCTGCACGGCTTACTCCACGGAGTCTGTTATTGATCTTCTCATCAAAGTAGATTCCCATCTCATCTGCCATCTTCTTCCATGCCTGATAATGGAATTTATCTGTAAATACGATTACCCCGTCAAGGTCAAAAATAAATGCCTTCATTTTCTTTATCTCCTTCATTTAAAATCATACACTGCACATTTTCAGTTCTTATAACTCTATTTTAATGTACTGTATATAACTTCTCCATGTAGGTTCTTTAGAAAAATCCGGCATTTTTTTATATTTTCTATTTGTTATTTAATTCATCCAGCTTTGTGGGAGTTACGCAATAATTATACTTCAACCGTAAGATCAGATATCTCCCCAATTGCCGTCTCAAGTGCAGCCGGATCAAATGGAAGAAATCCTATATGTGACAGTTCTTCTAATGAATTAGATCCCATCTCAGGATCCCCGGATGCTGCGATTCCTGCAAGTGCCGGTGTATATTTTCCAAGAATTCCCATTGCCTGTCCGTTTTTTGCAATTCTTGCAAGAGTTGTATGTCTTCCATAAGGTTTCCTCAGATCCTTTTCCGGCTGATATATGAAGTCATAATTTCCTGCTGCCAGTGTCATCACTTCTTTTTCATATCCCGGCAACTTTACTTCTGCTTCACAGTTAAACGGTATTTCAATATGGACACGGAATTTTCCGTCTTTCTCAATCTTCCAGTTGCATACATAACGTCCGCTGACTGAATCATAGCTACATGCGATTTCAGGAATACGGACATCCGGATGTGGTGCGACCACAGCTTTTCGGAATCCTTCCTCTGCCGGTCTGATTCCTGCTGCATAAGCATAAACAAATTCCATAACCGAACCATATGCATAATGGTTCAATGAATTCATTCCGGTATCACTGATCGTACCATCCGGCATCACAGAATTCCAGCGCTCCCATACCGTCGTTGCTCCTAAATTCACACTATAAAGCCAGCTTGGGAATCCTTCTTTTAACAGGAAATCATAAGCAAGTTCATACTCCCCTGCCTCTGCAAGTACGGTACAGAGAAGCGGTGCGCCAACGAATCCGCACTTGATCTGATACATATCCTGTTTTAATCTTCCTTTAAATTGCTCTACAATACGGCTGCGATCACGATATACCTGGAACTTCAATGCAATCACATAAGCTGCCTGCGTATCGATTGCAAGTCTTCCTGAAGGTGTAAAGAATTCATTTAATACGGCTTCTTTGATTTTCTCTTCCAACTCCAGGTAATGAGCTGCATCCTCTGCCTTATTCAGACGTTCTGCCATCTGACGTACGATCTGTGCTGAACGGTAATAGTAAACAGAAGAAACAAATGTATCGTTTGTGCTTCCTTTAAAGCTTGTCGGTGTCGGTCCGTCCAATGCAAGCCAGTCGCCGAATGTATCAAGGAAATCAAAGAGATAAGTCTTCTCTCCTCTTGCCGCATCTCCACGGTCGATAAAGTCTACCCAGTCTTTCATCAGTGGATAACAATATTCCATCTCTTCCGTATTTCCATAATAAGTATACAGTGTATTTGGTAAAAATGTTGCAATATCTCCCCATACACTTCCGGCTTTCTCTGTATGCCCGATATTCGGCAGGAAGTTCGGCATACCGCCGTCTAACATCTTCTGCTCATCCCGAAGATCTTTTGCGAATTTATGGAAGAATGCCCTTGTGTCCATATGATAACTTGCTGTCGGGGCAAATACCTGGGCATCTCCTGTCCATCCAAGACGTTCACTTCTCTGTGGACAATCTGTCGGCATATCAATAAAGTTTGACTTTTCTCCCCAGACTGTATTCTGATAGAGGCGGTTGATTTTCTCATTTGAAGTTTCAACCAGACCTGTCCTGCGAAGATCAGAATAAATCACTTTTCCAACGAAATTCTCTTTCTCCAGTTCTCCCGGCCAGCCTGTTACACGGACATAGCGGAATCCGAAGAACGTAAAGTGTGGACGGACAATCTCTTCTCTTCCATCAGAAATATAGACAAACTGTGATTTTGCATCACGGTAATTTTTATTATAGAAATTTCCCTGCTGTAAGATTTCGCCAAAATCAAGAATAATCTTCGTTCCTTTCGGGAAGTTTGCTTTAAACTCAACAAATCCTGCAAAGTTCTGTCCCATATCCAGTACAATTTCTTCTGCCGGTGTATAGATGATTTCCTTTACCTGGACTGTCTCTTTCTCAATCACCGGAAGGCTCAGACGATCCTGCAATTTTTCTACTGAAAGGTTTCTTGTTCCATCCTGTTCTTCCGGATTTTCTAATACTTCAACCTGTTTCTTTGCATTTTCTTTTCCGTCCCAGAGCTGATGATTCAGAATCTCTCCAAGATAAATTCCCGAATCCTCGATATCGGATCCATAGTATTCCCAGCTGTCATTCGTTGCAACAACTTCCACTGTTCCATCCTCATATTCCAGATGAAGTTCACCGATCGCCGCCATTCTGTCTCCAAAATTCTTGTCTTTCATTCCAAGACCGAAAGTCCCCATGTACCATCCTTTTCCAAGCAGAATGGAAAGTGTGTATTCTTTTTCTTCTTCCAACGATTTTTCTATTGGAAATGTCAGAACCTGAATTCCTGATTCATAATCGTTAATATATGGTGCAAGATATTCCTCTCCTAATTTCTTTCCATCCAGATATGTTTCGAACATTCCTACACCTGTCAGGTACAGTCTTGCACGCTTAACTGCTTTTTCTATTGCAAATGTCTTCTCTAATACAGGATGAAAGGTATCTTCTTTCGCTGGTGAAATCCATTTTCCAATCCACGGTTCCTCCATCTTTCCTGTCTCAAACAGAGCAGTTTCACTTGTTGCGCATTCTCCTCCATCTGTGAAAACAGTTACCCGATAGTAGTAAGTTGTACGTGGTTTTAATTCCACTTCCAGCTTCTCACCATTCTGTTTCAGGTCTGCAGCTTCTTTTTTATATAAAATATCTGAGAAATCTTCTGAGTCACTGACTTCGATTATTGCGTTAATCTGTTTCTTTCCTTTTGCTTCTTCCACATTCCATGAACAAAGCAGATAATCATATGCAAATCCAACCGGGTTCTCAATTCCATTGATTCTTACATTTGTAATCTTCAAATTATTTTTCCTCCTGTTATCTGATATTTAGGAGCAAAATTCCCCTAACATCCTTATACTTATGATTTATTATATGTGCTTCTGATTTTTTTCGCTATGTAGTATTTTGCTATCTATCCGACATATTTTCGCATATTTATTTGTGCAATTCACGTTTTTTCGTTATTTTTCTTCTACTCTTGATATTTTTTTCGATATTTCAAAGGAGAAATTCCATGATAAGCAGTGAACACGCGATAAAAATGGTCTTCACTATTGTATCCTATTTTTTCTGATATTTCTTCCATTGAAAGCTCTGTATCAAGCAAATACCGAACAGACTCTCTCATTTTTATTTCTCTTACAAGTGTAATAAAATTTTTGTCCGAATACTCTTTGATAACTTTCGATAAATATGGTATTGAATAGTGAAACACTTCCGATAACCGCTGCAAAGTAACTGTGGTATAATGATTTTGAATATATCTCAAAATTGGTGCATAATCGATTCCTGATTGATAACTTGAAAACTGACTATAGGCCTTATAATTTCTCAAGATGCATGAAAAAAGCAGATGCAGCCAATGTGCAAGATTTTGATCTGTATATTTATCATAATAAAAATTTTCCAGGAATAATCGTTTCATGTAATCTTTAATTTCAAGTGAATCCTTCGTTTGAAACAAAAGGTAATTCGGTTCACTTTCTTTGTCCAAAATCTGCTTGAAAAATTCTGATAAAATATTATCTTCTGGAAGAAGTGGAAAAAACATCTTATTAAACACCTTTTCTTTGATCAGAACCGGAAATACTTGTGCCTCTTTTGACTGAAGAACTATATTATGACTTATATAGGGAGAAATAATACAAAAATCTCCCTCTTGCAGCATTCTTTTTTCATCTAAAAAACTAAATTCACACCTTCCCTTAAATACATAATCTATCTCAAAGCAATCATGAATATGTACAAAATTAGACGTTCCCCAAAATTGATTGATTACTGTCATATTAGATGACACTGGAACCACATCAAACGTCTGAGAAGCCGTAATAATTTTATCTGGAAATTTAATATAAAGCTTGCGAATCTCTTTCAGAAACTCTTCGTCACTTAACTGTGCGATTCTTCCCAATTCTGGAAGTTCCGGTGTCTCTGCTTTATATTTATGATCTTTATACAGACTCCTCAAAATTTCAGGAAAGTCAGGTGTCATATCATTGTTCTGATGAAACTCCGCAATTCGATTCTGAATATCTCCAATTGTAATATAAAAATTCATCCACACTACCTCCTTTATCGAATTCGATTATATGATAGAAACTTTTTCTTGTAAACAAAAATTATACGGTTTTTGTTATAATAGTATGTAAATTAAAGATTTATTTTTTTTCTTATGTTAAAAAATGTCGAAATCAAGAAAATACATGTTATTTTTTTACAAGGTCATTTTCTTTCAATACTGCTAACATAATGCTCATAAAATAAAAAAGGAGCTAAAGAAATGAAAGAAACAAAGACAAACCGTTTGAGTTGGAAAGAGACGATTTCCTTTTCAGGCGGAGAACTGGGAACAAATTTATTATTTGCAGTAACAAGTGCCTATCTCTTAGTTTACTACACTAATTATGCACATGTTAATGCAGCAATCGTCGGAACTATCATGTTGATTTCCAAATTTTTTGATGCTGTATCTGATATTATGATGGGGCATATTGAAGAAAAATTTGCCAAACCTGGAGCTAAAGCAAGACCGTGGATCAAACGAATGGTGATTCCTTATGCTCTATCAGCTATCATACTCTTTGCCGTTCCGAATTTCACAAGTACTGTAGCTCAGGCAATTTATGTATTTATCACTTACAATCTGTTCTGTACGATTTACACAATGATTGTGATACCTTACAACTCTCTCCAAGCCTTGATTACACAGAATGAAAAAGACCGTGAAATGACCGGCGTCCTTCGTTCCGTTTTCTCAACGATTGCTTCTACTATTGTAAATTCATTTACAATGATTTTTATTGAAGCTGCCGGAAACACAAAGAAGAGCTGGCTCATTGTAGTCAGTACTTACGCTGCGATTGCACTGGTTGTCTACCTGTTTTGTTACAAAAATACAACAGAACGAGTTGTCCAGGCAGGAACGAATAATCAGTATTCTGAAAAATTAAGTTTCAGAGAAAATTTAAAATACGTCATACAGAATAAATATTGGTGGATTCTTACTATTAACGGTATTATTTCCTGTGCTGTCATTGCACTCAACATGGGGTCTATGTACTACTATTTAGCATATGTATGTGGAAAACCACAGGCTGTTGCTATTGTTGGAATGATTCTCTCAATGCCAATGCTTTTTCTGATTCCACTCTCTAAGCCACTTGTTGCAAAAATAGGTATGAAAAATGGTCTGGTTGCCGGAGTTCTGATTATGTCTTTAGGACGTGTGGTTGTTGGATTCGGAGGAAGTTCATCATTAACTGCAATTTACATTGGTTCCATTATTTTTTCTCTTGGTTGCAGTACACAGTGGTGTTCTTATCCACTTCTCTGTAACACAGTAGAATATGGTGAATGGAAAAATGGACATCGTCAAGAAGGGATGATCATGTCAGCTAACAGTTTCGGTTCTAAATGTGGTACTGCACTTGGAACAGCTATCTGTGGATGGATTTTACAGCTATCCGGCTACAATGGAGCAGTTCAGGCACAGTCATCCTCTGCTTTGACTGGTATTACAATTGTATACGTTGTTTTACCTGTTGTTTTAAATATTTTTAGTGCAATTATTTTAAGTTTTTATAAACTTGAAAAAGAATATCCATCTATCATTCAGGAATTACGTAATAGAAAGCAAGAAATTTAAGGAGATTATAATGGGAAATAAAGCATTTTATCCAGGACAGACCTGGCTTGATACCGAAGGAAAAAGAATCCAGGCGCATGGCGGTTCTGTCATATATGTTGATGGCATTTATTATTGGTATGGAGAAAACAAAGAAAAAACTGACGGAAAGAATGGAATTTGGCATTGGGGAGTAAAATGCTATAAATCAACAGATTTATATAATTGGGAGGATTGTGGAATTATCATTCCTCCCGAACCAGATGATATAAACTCTTCTTTACATCCTACAAAATGTGTCGACCGTCCGCATATTATCTATAATAAGCAGACAAAAAAATATGTATGCTGGCTAAAGGTCATGAACACCTATGATATTCAAAGTCAGACTATTTTAACCGCAGATCATATTTTAGGTCCTTATACTAAAGTAAGAGAAGGACTTCGTCCACTTGGAATGAACGGTGGAGACTTTGATTTGGTCGTAGCTCCTGATGGAAAAGCTTACTACTACTTTGAACGTGTACACAGTGAAACAATCTGTGCTGATCTGACCGAAGATTATACCGATGTTACCGGTTATTACACAACACATTTTCCACGTGTACACCCACCATATGTCAGAGAAGCCACTGCACATTTTTATAGAAAAGGGAAACATTACCTGCTCACATCCGGTACAACCGGATATCTTCCAAATCCTTCTGAGATTGCAGTCGCAGATACCTGGCATGGACCATACACGGTACTTGGCAACCCACATGTTGATGACAAGAGTCAGACTTCTTTTCATAGTCAGATTTCCAGTGTATTTAAAGTAGAAGGTAAAAAAGATCTTTACATTGCTTGTGCTGATCGCTGGCTTCCTAATAATATGGATAAAGAATATTCTATTTATCGTGAAATGTTCGAATGTATTTATGGAGATGAAAAGAAAGAATTTGACTTCAGCAGAATGGGCGAAGAAGTTGTACAAAACACTTCTATTGCTAACTATGTATGGCTTCCTCTAAAATTCAGAGAAGATGGAATGGTATTAATTGAATGGAGAGATTCCTGGTCATTAGATGAATTTGAATAATTTCATCATAACGACAAATTGAGAGGGTGGCTGATCAACTAATGATCAGCCACCCTCTCATATCACAGTGCATGATTTTCAGTACAAAGTGTTTTAATAATATTTTAAAATTTCAGGTCTATCTTTCCACAGAACGGATCGATTGGTGATTTTCCTTTGAATTCACTTCTTCCCATCATCTTCTCAACAACTGCATCCATGACATACTCTGAATTACAATATCCGTTAATGTATGTCTTCACCATCGGTGCATCGAGCAGGTGATATGGATTTCCGATACTTACAAATGCAACCGGAAGCTCGTGTACCATCCAAGGCATGTTGTTGCCAAGTCCGAACATCGTGTGCCAGTTCAGACGGGATACTGTCTTATTGGAAGCTGTCTCGATATTCGCAAGATATAATACCAGATCGTAGCGACTCTTGAAGCTCTCTACTGTATCTTCCATAACCTCAAATCCTTCTTTTTCGTAGACAGTTACTTCAAATCCCTCTTTTTCCAATTTTGCTTTAAAATATGCTGTCACACGCTCATTTGACGGGAAATCTCCCATGATTTCAAGGAGAACTCTCTTCTGTTTTTCCGAATTAAGCGGAAACAGGTTCTGTGTATCTTTTACAAGAGTCACGCCCTGGTCTGCACATTCTTTTGCCCATGCATCATGCTTCTCACATTTGAGAATATCAAGTGCTTCCGATCCCGGAACCAAGGTTCCCTCTGCCTTTTTCTGCGGAAGTTTCATCGCTGCTTTTGTCGCAAGGATACGTTTTACCGCTTCCTCAAGTCTCTCATCAGAAAGAATTCCATTCTTGTATCCGTCTGCCATGTACTGCATATCTTCTTCCATATTTCTGTTGAACAGGATGACATCACAGCCATTTTCAATACAAAGCGGTACGGCTTTTTTTCTTTCCTCTGCGCTGCAGAATCCAACCATTGGTGTCGCATCTGTTGTGATCAGCCCATTGAATCCAAGCTTTTCACGGAGAAGATGTTTCATCAGGTTTTTGGATAATGTTGCCGGAATGATTCTCTCACATGGCTTCTTGTCAAAGTATTCTTCGTATGCGGGCATTGCAATATGTGCTGCCATCACAGTCAGAGTACCTGCTTCTATCATTTCTTCATAGATCTTACCGTAAGTCTTGTCCCATTCCTCACAACTTAAGGAGTTCACACTTGTCAGAAGATGCTGGTCACGCTCATCCACGCCATCTCCCGGGAAATGTTTTACAGATGTGGCAACGCCTTCTTCCTGTGCTGCTTTAATGTAAGCTTTTCCCATATTGATGACCGTCTGCTGGTCGTTTCCGAATGTACGTACATTTGTGATTGGATTATGATAGTTCTGATCCAGATCTACAACCGGCGCAAAAGACCAGTTTACTCCAACTGCCGCACCTTCACTGCAGCTTACTTTACCAAGCTGATAAGCTTTCTCTGTATCCTGTGTAGCTGCTACGAGCATCTCACGTCCAAAGTAAGTTCCCTCAATGGCAGAACCATTTCCACCGTACTCCAGATTTGACGCTGTCAGAAGCGGGATCTTTGCAGCATCCTGAAGTACTTTATGTGCCTGACGCAGTTCTTCTCCTGGTCCTTCTCTATACAGCATTCCACCGATATGTTTCTCCTGCACCAGTTCTTTCAATTCTTTCTCATCTTTTGTAAATACAATTGGACAGAACAGCTGACCCAGCTTTTCTTCCAGACTCATTCCCTCATAAGTATCTTCTACCCATTTAATTTCATTATCATTTAAATAAAATGGATTTGCTTTATAATCGAACATCTTCTCAAACCTCCGTTTGTCATTCTTATTTTACAATATCATTGTATCGAACAGAACTTTTTTCTTCCATGTAGTATTTTGTTATCAATCCGACGTTTTTTCATACTCTATACCTTTTCTTGATTTTTCTGTTTTCATCATTATAATGCTGTTATTTCTTGTCAAAGATCTCTTCCATCTGCTACAATAAGAATTGTTGATTTCTAATTTTATTGTTCTATACAATCCACGCTTATTTTAGGAGAATTTTATGGCTTATTATATGACCTATGGTGAGTTTCAGGCGCATATGAAAGATTATTACCAGCGCACCGGGAACCGCCTGCAGTTTCCGGAAATGACAGAATATTTATATAACAAAGGGTTTCTTTACGATTCCATTCCCGCTCCCGATCTGACAGACGATTATGATTCTATGAGTGATGAAGAGTTTGAGAAGGTTGTCGATTCCCTTCCTCTATCCCTCACTTTGTATGACGGTGCTCCGCTTGCCCCTACGGTAGAAGAAGCTGATTTAATTCCAAATGCAAGAGATGTATTTGTCATCCGTCATCCAAGATATACTCGCCCGAATCTTCATCGACATAATTATTTTGAAATCAATTATGTTTCCAGAGGAAAAGGAACCTTTATTTTTAAAGAAGAAGAACATATCATGCAAGATGGTGAATTATGTATTATTGCTCCGAATTCTAAACACGATTTTTACATTGATGATGATTCTACAATTTTTACAATCTGTATACGAAAGAGCACTTTCGAGACAACTTTCTTCTCACTGATGTCCAGAAAAGATCTGTTATCCTACTTTTTCCGTACCATTCTGCAGGGAGACGGTCATGCGAACTATCTGATATTTTTTACTAACAGTAACCGGACATTAAAAAAATATATCCGCAATATGATGATTGAGTGCAGCAAAAAGGATATGTACAGTAACACCTGTTGTATCAGCTATGTTTACCTAATGTTCTCTGCTTTATTACGGAACTACAGTCAGACTATCCAGTTCTACAATCATGAAATGGGATCTGACTTTTCACTGGTACTACAATATATCCAGCATAATTATCAGACATTGACATTATCTTCTCTTGCTGAACTTTTCCATTACAGTGAACCGTATCTTTGCACTCTGATCAAGCAGAACACCGGGCTCACCTTTACCCAACTGATCAAGAAGCTTCGTCTGGCCGATGCAACGAACTATCTTCTGAACACATCCATGAAGGTCAGTGAGATTGCAGAACAGATTGGATATAATTCTGCTGATCATTTCTCCAGAGTGTTCCGTTCTGCCTATAAGATGTCGCCGCTAGAATACCGGAAACAACACAAAAACGAAGAACCGGAGTTTGTTCCATTTGCAATGAAATAAAAACAGTCTTAAAAATGCAAGCATTTTTAAGACTGTTTTTGAAATTTTATTTGGCGGATACGCCTCACCAACGAAATACGAAGCATTTTGGTGGTTGGCTCTGAACAGTTACAACTATTTGATATATACATTCGTATAGTAGTTCATAACAAGAAGATCCATAATAACTAATGCTGCATATTTTCCAACATCATTTCTATTAAATTCTCCACATTTTAATATGTAATCCGCATTATTCCAATAAGGGCTACCCTCATTTTGCGTAATGACCAGTTGTCTACATCTACTGCACTTCATCGCATTCCAGATTCCATCATATCGTGCAGGATAGCTTCCTCCTATTGAACATATAATTGCTAAATCTTCCTTTTCCAAAGTACGTACACTCTCCAGCTGCATATCATAATCTACAAACTGTTCTACATACTTTCCCATCATCATCATTTTACTTTGAAAATAATGTCCAATATCGCACAGAAAATGGTGAGAAAGAAAAACAATTCTTCTTGCCTCCTGCAAGCTCTTTATAATCTCCGGTAACTTTTCCTGGTTTTGAGAATCGAATGCTTTTTTTATATTAGAATGAATGTCTTGACAGTATCGTTCGATCGCCTCTTTTGAATTTTCATGCATTTGTTTCTGAAATTGTTTTGTATAATCCTCACCCATATCAAATTTCTGTTCCAGTGCATCTCGAAATTCACTGAAATCATTAAAGCCTAAAAAATGGCAGTATCTTGTAATCGCTGATTTTGATACAAAACATAACTCTGCCATCTCACTTAAAGTCATTTTTTCTAATTTATCATAATGATTTAACATTGAGGCAGCAATCTGATAATTTGTATCATGAACTAATGCTGTGTTCACATACGAAAGTAATTTGTCAGCAATAGAGCCCATTGTTTTTACATCACTCATATGCTACTCCTTTTATTTTTTTTCATTTTAACATATATAATTTTTTGTTACAATGAGCTCTTTTTCTTTTATAGTTTATTTTCTTCTGCGATTCACTTACTTTCAGTTAATTCCTCTTTACTAAAACCAAACAGATACGTAAATACTGCTGCTACAAGCATAGATAAAATACAAGACACTACTCCATTTATAATGTTCATCTTGGATCCACCAACAAATCCAAGCAAAGAAAGGAAATTTGCATTTGTCATTATATATACAGTAACGCTGGTAATACTTGCATAAACGCCCCCGACAAAAGCCCCCAGAATCATTGTTCCAAAACATCTCTTATGGTTAAAGCATAATCCATATAATGTTGGCTCTGTAATACCACCTACAATTCCCGAAACTAAGAAACCAAAGCTTGCTCCTTTTTCTTTCTTCCCTTTTAAACGGAGTGTTGCTCCCAAAGCAACGCCAAATACTGCCCATGTCGCAAATGTTCCGCATAATGCTGCTCCAGACATCTGTCCTGTCTCGAAAAAACTTGCAAGCATTGGCATCATAAGCGCCAGATGCATACCCGTCATAACAAGAAATTCCCATAATGCTGCAAGAACTCCAAGTCCAATAAATCCTGTCTTCTCGCTAAACAGTAACAATCCGTTGCTGATTAAATTACCAATGTTAACTCCAAGCGGAGCAATAAGACTCAAGGCAAGTGGTGTAGAAATCAATATTGTCAAAATTGGAGTGGCTATTGTTGTGACAACATCCGGCATCCATTTATTAAAAAATTTGTATATCATGCTCATAACAAAAACGCTTAACATTGCCGGTACTGCTGTCTGACTATAATCTGTTAACGTCACTGGAATACCCAAAATTGTAAATCCATTTCCTGCATCCATCAGACTCATGAATTCCGGTGCTATCAAAATAGCTCCCATATATGCTCCTAACATTGGTTCTGCACCCAGATTTTTTGCGCCGTTATATCCAATTAATATTGGCATAAAATAGAATCCTGCCTGATAAATAAAATGTAGTAAAACATACGTATTGCTATCTTGTGTATACAGTCCAAGCATATCTGGACCACAAATGACATTAATTGCATTGGTAAGACCTGCTGCCAAAAGAACTGGTATCAGGGGTGTCATGCATCCTGCCATATAATTTAACATTCTCTTTCCAACTGTTTTCCATGAGATTTTTTTCTTATTTTTTTCTTCTTTTCCAGCTTCACTTGTTTCAGAAATTGAATTTAATTCTCCTTGCTTACATACAGCTTCATACACTTTTGCAACACTCGGCCCGATAATTATCTGAAACTGTGTTTCTGTTCTGTTGACTCCGATCACTCCATCAATGTTTTTTATCTCATCATCTACTGGAATTTTATCATCTTTCAATGATAATCTGAGACGTGTCATACAATGTGTCGCTGCTTTTATATTTTCCGTTCCACCAACAGCTTTTAAAATACTTTTCGCCATCTGCTCATTTTTATCCATTTTGCTTTCCTCTTATACTTTCTTTTGTAAGTCCATTATTTCTAATAACTTCCTTATACCAATAAAAACTGTCTTTCTTAATTCTTGCGCACTGTTTTGGATCTGTTTCCGTTCGATCCACATATACTAATCCATATCTCTTCTGAAATCCCTGATGACTGGATACAACATCAATAAAACTCCATGGACAGTATCCCAATACCGGTATTCCCTCATCAATCATAATTTTCAGTTGCTCAATATGTTTTTTGAGGTAATCGATTCTATATTCATCATGAATCGTTCCGTCTTTTTCCACTTTATCACTATAGGCCATTCCATTCTCTGTAACAATCATTGGCAACCTATATCGATGATAAATTTTCTGCATACCAATATGTAATCCTACCGGATCAATCCCTTTATCCATCCACTCTGTCTTTTTAAGATAGTCATTTTCACAAATATCAAAATCATCTGAAATCCAAAACGGTGGCTGTTGATAATTGACTGCTCCTTTTTTTTCTTCAACACAAATACTAAAATAGTAATTTACACCTATAAAATCCGGTTTTGATTTTTTTAATTCCACTTCATCATCCGGTTTTGTTTTTGGGAACATTTTACTTTTTTTCAGATAACTTTTCACATACGGAGGATATTCCCCTCTCACACTCAGATCCAACAGATAAAATTCCATTAACTCCTGCGCTTTTTCAGCCGCCAGAACATGCTCTGGCTTGCAAGTCTTTGGATAAACAACCTGTATCGCACATACCGGTCCTATCTTTGCCTCTGGATCTATTTCTCTAAGTCTTGAGATTGCCTTGTGCTCTGCCAGTGAAACATGATAGCTCATCTGATACATATTTTTTAGTCTTTTTCTTGGATCAGGTTCTTTATCTCCTGTAAGCATCCCTGCCGCAGTGGCAATTAACTGCTCATTTACTGTAACCCAACGCTTTACTCTCCCCTTGAAATGCTCAAAACAGATTTCTGCATAATGTACATAATCCTCAATCATACGCCTGTCAAGCCACCCACCATACGCATCTACTAAAGCCTGTGGACATTCAAAATGATACAGTGTTACAAAAGGTTCAATTCCCTTTTCTAACAAATAATCAATCAATTGGTCATAAAATTTCAGTCCTTCTTTATTCGGTCTGCCTGTTGCATCTGGCATAATACGACTCCACGAGAATCCCATTCTGTAAATTTTCATTCCCATTTCTGCCATCAGATCCACATCTTCCTTCCAATGATGATAATGATCTGAAGCAATTTTGTTATCTGCAATATCAGGATTTCCTGTTCCTATATCTGTTGTTGCAGGCCCTTTTCCTCCTTCATCAAAGCCTCCTTCAATCTGGAAAGCACTCGTAGATGCTCCCCACAAAAATCCCTTCGGGAATTGTGTCTTTGTCATAATATCTCCTATCATTTTAAATCACTATAAGTTACCAGACGTAAATCTTGTTGCTCCAACCAGTTCTTCACTTTACTGTTGCTGAGCATTTCAGTCTCTACTGCACGGATCATTGTCATGCTCGAGTTTTTTAGCAGATAATCATCAATATATCCTGGATGAAAAACAAGCATATCGCATCCATCCTCATGAAGATTTAGAACTGCATCCTGTACAGCTGTAAATGGATTTTTTTCATACTCCGCAAAATCTTTTGGAATATAGCAATAAATCTTTGTATTACGGAACATAACATAATCACTGGTTTCTTTCGGCATTTCCAAATATGGTAAATTATATCTCTCAGCCACAATCTTTAAGCCTTTGAAAAAATTATCACTCGCAACTGCATGACCTTCAAAATATTCTGGTCTTTTTCCTGTTAATTCAATAAATTTTTTGTATTGTGCTTCGATTTCCATTACTACTTCATCTAAGTTTACAAAATCAATCCCTTCAGTTTTTGATTTTCTGTACTCCCTAGATGTTTTAAAACATCCATCTTCCTTACATAAAGTGGGAATCAATGCTGGATCTGTTATTGGTTTTCCAACACAAATATTTGTATGCTGTCCAAGGCATACATTTTCTTTTTTTAATAATTTCAATCCATCCATCGCAGTTGGCATATTAGTCATAACTCCAACAGATTTCACAACACCTTTATTTACTGCTTTTGCAATACCATAATTCACACCATCACTGTATCCAAGATCATCTGCTCTGATTAATAATTGTTTCATTAAATTTTCTCACCTCTTCCTTTCTATTTTCCTTATCAAAATCATAACATACCTTCTTTCTTTTTTGGTTTCAGAAAGTACGTCTCTATTTCATATTTTAAAACAAGCTACCAGGATTTATATCTTGGTAGCTTGCTTCTACTTAAAATTTAACTTTGTTACTTATCACTCGCATTGTGCAACCGGATCTCCTTCATTGCCATGTCTTGGACATGTCTGGTACGCACCGCCCGCATGATATTTTTAATTCACATTATGTAATTTAATTATTTATTGATCGTAATAGCTCCTTTCGTTCCATCTTCTGCTTTTACAGTCAGTGTTACTGTCTCTGACGGTTTCTTTAGGATAATCTGTGCACGTCCGCCAAACAGTTCTGTCACACCTTCATTGAAGTTATAATTTGGCTTTGGATTGCCGCTTCCAAATCCAAGCACTTCTGCCTCTCCTTCAACAGCCAGTATGATCTTCTGGTTGTCGTCTGTCACAAGCACCCCATTCTGGTCACACATCTCTACCTGGACATAGATCAGCTCCTGATCAGAACCTTTTAATCCGGCATATTCTTCTTGTTCTACCACAAGTGTTCTCTCTGTTCCTGCCGTCTTAAGCTCATTTCTTCCGATTTCCTGTCCTTTTTCATAGGAAACAGCTGTCAAAGTTCCCGGTTCATACGTTGTCTCGAATAATGTACGGAATCCGGCTTCTTTTCCCGCTGCTTTTTTGCCGAGGGAAGCTCCATTTAACAGAAGTTCTACCTCATCGCCCTGCGTATAGACTTCCACGATGGCCGGTTTTCCTTCCATACCTTCCCAGTTCCAGCTTGCTGTAGAGTCACTGATTACCCAAGGAGTCTTAATCAGGTGTTCTCCATAATGTGTCGGGTTCTGAACAGCAATATATGGAGTCATACTAAGTCCAAAAACTGCTTCTCTGTAATAAGATGCCGGACGGCGGAACCCAGTGATATCAAAATCTCCCGGATATGCAAGCTGTGCCGGGAATCCGGCTCCGAATCCACCTTCGCCCCACTTATATGCAGGGATTCCAACACCGGCCTCACCGATATAATCCCATCCGGTCCATGTAAAGTCACCGATTACATGTGGCAGTTTTTCCACAAGATCCCAGTTTCTCGCAATCTCCGGTGGATAGGTCTCACTTCCTACGATTACACGGTTCGGGTAATTTTCTCCATCTCCCTCATAACGTGCAGTCATATAATTATATCCTGCAATATCTACACCTGCGCATGCTTTTTCCAGTCGATTGCTGATTGCATGATGTACCACGATTTCATCCAGATATCCATCCATCAAAGTCATGAAGTCGTTGACATTTCCATCAATCTTTCCTTCTGCACTTAAATCTGCAACAACATCTGCAACAATCTGATCCACCTGATCCCCCGCTGCAAATACACCGTTGATCGAAGCAAGTGTAAATCTTGTATCATCTAACTCATGGATCTTGTCACTGAGCTGCTGGCATGTCTGGGCGCCCTTGTCAGTTCCGATCTCCGGAATCTCATTTCCTACAGAATAAAGAATCACAGCCGGATGATTGTAATCTTTTCTTACCATCGCTGTCACATCTTTTTCCCACCACTCCTGGAAATACAGACCATAATCATAGTTGGATTTCAGACGGTTCCACATATCAAAAGTCTCATCCATAACATACATACCAATCTCATCACACGCACGCAGCATAGCCGGAGCCATCGGATGATGAGACATACGGATTGCATTGAATCCAGCTTCTTTCATTTTCAGAATCTGACGGTACTGTGCATCTTCATAAGTTGCAGCACCAAGAAGTCCACTGTCGTGATGAATACAGCCGCCACGTAAGTTGACTGTCTTTCCGTTCACACGGAGACCACGCTTTGCATCTACAGAGAGCGTACGGATTCCAAAAGTATCTTTTGCTTCATCTAACAGTTTCTTCTCTTCTGTATCTTCGTATACTTTTGTTTCATATGTATACAGACTTGGGGATTCTGCACTCCAAAGGTCTGGATTTTCTACAAGAATACGCTGTTTCACTGTTCTGCTTTCGCTTCCAAACAGAGTAGCATGTGTAACCTCTTTACCTGTTTCTTTTCCCTCGCTGTCACGGATCACTGTCTCCACGACCAGATTCTGTGGTACAGCTGTCTTATTCTCTAATTCTACAGATGTCTTTAATGTTGCATAATTCTCATCTGCATTTTCTGTCTTAATCTGTACTCCTTCTGGAACAATGTGTGTCAGTCCGGATTCCAGAAGATAGACATCTCTGTAAATTCCTGCACCGGAATACCAGCGGCTGTTTGTCATTGCTCCGGCACGTACCTGCACACGGATTTCATTTTCTTCCCCGATTTTCAGGAAATCATTCAGCGATACGTAGAATGTCGTATATCCGAATGGACTCTTTGCAGCAAGCTGTCCATTTACATAGACAAATGCATTCATGTACACACCTTCAAATTTCAACATTACAGTCTTTTCTCTATACTCATCCGGTGCATGGAGCATTTTTACATAAGTGTATACATCTCCATCACGGAATCCTGTGTTTCCTCCATTTAAGCTGTCTGGATTTGCATGTTTCTCAATCATTGCATCATGTGGCAATGTAATATCTCTTGCAATCTCCGGGATATTCCATACTAATGCAAAGGAATCTTTATCTTCCCAAAATTTCCAATTTTTATTCCATTTCTGTTCTAACATCTACTTTTCCTCCAGTTTTACTTGAAAAACATAGCTTCCGGCTTGTAGCGTCTTCGACTCCATCCCTTCCACGCTGAACTCTGCCTGCGCATCAAATGGCACTATTTCCATCCTTCTCCTGTACATACCGTTGGCTGTGTTTCTTCTCCGATATAAAGTTCTGCAATTGCACAGCAGGAATCCAAGAGGATGTTCGATATTATTTACTCTCAACTGACTGATTTTCATATTGTTTTACTTCCTTTTCGTTACACTTCATCATATAGGATTGATTACTTTAAAATAATTGTAAAAAATTCTATACCGGTTGTCCATGTTGTTTCTTTTTGAGAATCCGACATTTTATTAGATGAATCTTACTTTCCACAGTACCGATACCTGACAATTCAATTCACTTTTTCGGCAGAAAAAATATAGTCATCAGAATCTTTCATCTGATAACTGCATTTTCTACTGCCATTTCCTACTGATTTGTACATATTAACTGTAATCATAACCTCATATGGTTGAAATGTACACTTTCCCCTCCATTTTTTAGTCACTCGTGACATTGTTGATTTTCGTGTCTAACGCTATACTAAGTACATAAGTTAAACAAACCAAAATCAACTACCAAGTAAAAAACAAAACCAAATTTAGTCAAACAAGTAAAAAGTAATCATTTAAGGAGGAACTTAAAATGGCAAGTTTATCACTTCAGGGAATTCAGAAAATTTATCCTAACGGATTTCACGCAGTAAAAGATTTCAATCTTGAAATCGCTGACAAGGAGTTCATCATCTTCGTAGGACCATCAGGATGTGGTAAATCTACAACACTTCGTATGATCGCTGGTCTGGAGGATATCTCCGGTGGTACATTCAAGATTGACGGAAAGGTGATGAACGACGTAGAGCCAAAAGACCGTGATATCGCAATGGTATTCCAGAACTACGCTCTGTATCCACATATGACAGTATATGATAACATGGCTTTCGGACTGAAACTTCGTAAAGTTCCGAAAGATGAGATTGATAAGAAGGTTCGTGAGGCTGCCAAGATCCTTGATCTTGAGAAACTGCTCGACCGTAAACCGAAGGCCCTTTCCGGTGGACAGAGACAGCGTGTTGCTATGGGACGTGCTATCGTTCGTAATCCTAAGGTATTCCTTATGGATGAGCCACTTTCCAACCTGGATGCTAAACTGAGAGTTCAGATGCGTATTGAGATTTCCAAACTTCATGAGAATCTGGGTGCTACAATCATCTACGTAACACATGACCAGACAGAAGCTATGACACTTGGAACAAGAATCGTTGTTATGAAAGACGGAGTTGTTCAGCAGGTAGATACACCACAGGCACTTTACAATACACCATGCAACCTGTTCGTAGCAGGATTCATCGGATCACCTCAGATGAACTTCATGGATGCAAAATGTACAATTAAGGGAAATGATGTTACTCTTACAGTTGGAAAACATGTTCTTAAGGTACCGGCTTCTAAGAAGCAGGCACTGATCGATGGCGGATATGACGGAAAGACAGTTGTTCTTGGTATTCGTCCGGAAGATGTACATGATTCACAGGCGTTCATCAGTAACTCTCCTGACAGCGTAATTGAGTCTACAATCAAAGTTTACGAGCTGCTTGGAGCAGAAGTATTCCTGTACTTTGATCTTGAGGGAACTCAGATGACAGCACGTGTTAACCCACGTACAACACTCAGAACCGGAGATCACGCAGTATTTGCACTTGATATGGAAAAGATTCATCTCTTTGACAAAGACACAGAGTTGACTATTACAAACTAATCCTTTACAATTAAACTAAACACGGAGGGGGCTGTACTTTTCTCGGAAGGTGCAGCCTTTCTTCCATCTATTATTATTTTGTTTTATTTACGGAGAAGTACTAATGGCTAATACATCCGAACTTGAAAAAGGACTCAATGAACTAAAACGTTTAACAGGAATCACACTTGCATTGACTGCCGAAGACTCTGAGCAAGAACAGATGGCCCTGGAACAGATCCGTTGCCTCTGCCTTGCCTACCGGGAAAAATATAATAAAAATGATTTTCTTATGGGACTGATGACCGGCGGTGTTCCTTCTTATGACGTACAGCAGCGTGCCGCACGTCTTCACATTGCGCCGGAAGAAAATCGAATTCTCTTTTTGATTGAAATGAAGGAACCTGATGAGATTGTAGGAGAGATTCTTAAAAATCTGTTTCCTTCTCAAACAAAAGCTTATATCGTTCCTGTTTCAAAAGAGCGACTGGCTGTATTATATCCATTTCATGAGACAAAGGATTCCAAAGATTCTGCTGATGAATATGCAAGACATCTGGCTCATGCGATTGTTGATACACTGAATGCGGAAGCTCTTGCACATGTTCAGGTTTCTTTTAGTCAGATGATTCCTTCTCTTTTGGAATTATCCGTGGCTTTTCGGGAGGCAAGCCTTGCACTGAAGGTTGGAAAACTCTTCTATCCGGAACAGACTGTCTTTCCATACAATAAGCTGGGGATTGGACGCCTGATTTATCAACTTCCTGCTTCTCTGTGCGAAAGCTTTCTCCAGGAAGTTTTCTTAGACGAGATTCCTGACAAGTTGGACGATGAGACGCTCTTGACGATTAACCGTTTTCTTCAGAACAATCTGAACATTGCTGAGACTTCACGCCAGCTCCATATGCACCGCAACACGCTGATCTATCGTCTGGAACAGATTGAAAAGCGTACCGGTCTTGATTTGAGACAGTTTGAAGATGCAATGACATTTAAGATTGCAACAATGGTTATGAACTATCTTCATGCTGAAAAAGGAAAAAATTGCACTGCGGTGTAATTGATATATATTAAATACTATATAAGAAAGGACTTATAACTTATGAATGACGCATTATGTGAACATATTGTAGCCAGAAAGTCAAAACCAATGGATTTTATCATCCGCATTCTTATTATTGTAGTGATCGTTGCGGTCGCAATCGTAGGACTTCCGTTTCTTGGATTTTTTGCATTTGCACTTGCAGCAATTTTGGCTTTACTTGCTTATTATTTTGCATTTCCACTCTTAAATGTGGAGTATGAATATTCCCTTCTGAATCACGATCTGGATATTGATGCAATTTACAGCAAAGAGAAAAGAAAATCCAAAATGAACTTAGATATTCAGAATGCCGAGATTATTGCACCAAAAGGATCTCACCGACTGGACTCTTATCATCCGGAAGCAACTTGCGATTTTTCATCCGGAAATGCAAATGCAAAGATTTTCGCAATCATGATCCCGATCAATCAGAAAATGACTTGTGTTTATATTGAACCTGATGAAAATATGATTGAACATATGAAACAATGGATGGGAATGAAGATGTTCGTAGATTAATATTGAATGTTTATTTCTAACTCAAACAAGTACCACAATCAGCAACTACTAATTGTGGTACTTGTTTTTTCTTTTCTGTCTGGTTGTAAATTACAAATTACAATTACATACGCAAGACATCATAATCTTATTTTTCAACAACATCTGCTATATATTTACATGCGGCAAGTGCGGCTACTGCACCGTCCGCTGCCGCTGTTGTAAGCTGACGTACTTCTTTTGTCCGGCAGTCTCCTGCTGCATAAATTCCCGCTTCTGATGTCTTGCAATCTTCTCCGGCAACAATAAATCCACCCTCATCTAACTGAACAACATCAGCAAATTTTTCATTCTGTGCAATCTGTCCGACAGCTACAAAAATTCCGGAAACAGCAAGTTCTGATTCTTCTCCTGTTACTTTATTCAAAAGCCGCAGACTTTCCACCATCTGCTCTCCACGGATTTCCTGAACAGTTGTATTTAAGATAAACTCTACATTTTCTTTCTCTTGCAGACGTTTTACAATCTGATCTTCTCCCCGAAATTCGTCTCTTCTGTGAATCAGATAAACTTTGCTACAGTAATTTGATAAAAATTCTGCATCCTGGAGTGCTGTACTTCCACCTCCGACAACTGCAACTTCTCTTCCCCGGAAAAACATTCCATCACAAGTTGCGCAGTATGAAACTCCTGCTCCAGTCAGACGTTCCTCTCCCGGAACGCCAAGATGGCGGTGTGTCACACCCGTGGCAAGAATAATGCTTTTACATTCATATTCTTTTTCCGTTGTTACAATCACTTTATAATCCGCTTCTTCACGGATACCTGTCACCTGCTCCATTATGGTCTGTGCCCCCAGCTTTACTGCCTGATCCATCAGATTCATAGAGAATTCACTGCCACTCACACTTGCAATTCCTGGATAATTTTCCACATTCGGAGAAGATGTGATCTGTCCGCCGAAGGTTGTTCCCTCGAAGAGTATGGTCTGCTTTCCTGCACGCTGGCCATAGATAGCCGCAGTCATCCCTGCAGTTCCGCCACCAATGATTCCAATATCATAAATCCCCATATTTTTTTCCTTTCCCAACAAACTGTTTCTACATTTTCTGATTGCTGTAATTCATTTTTCATTTACGCTAAACTGTAATATGTTTCAATCACTTCTTACATATTTCTGGACATATCTGCACAGACTTTCTCTGCCTCGATCACTGCGCTTCTAAGTCCAAATTTCTCAAGTACACGCACTGCCTCAATCGTTGTTCCTGCCGGTGAACACACCATATCTTTCAGTTCTCCCGGATGCTTCCCTGTCTCGAGTACCATCTTTGCACTTCCAAGTACTGCCTGTGCTGCGAACTGATACGCCTGTGGTCTAGGCATTCCCTCGGCTACCGCCCCATCTGCCATTGCCTCGATGAACATAAAGATATATGCCGGTGAACTTCCGCTGACTGCAACAACTGCATCGATCAAATGCTCCGGCACGATTTCTACTTTACCAAAAGAGCTAAGAAGCTCCAGTGCATAGTTCTTTTCTTCTTCTGTCACTGCATCATTCGGGCATGCCGCTGTCATTCCTTCTCCAACTAATGCTGGTGTATTCGGCATTGTTCTTATAATCTTAACTTTCTTTCCAAACTGCTCTTCCAGCCATGCGAGAGTCTTGCCCGGTGCGATTGTAATAATCAGCTGGTCTTCTCTTACTGCATCTTTGATCTCAGCAATTGTCTGTGCATAGAACTGTGGTTTTACAGAGAGAACTAATACTTCTGCTTTCTGTGTTACTTCTATATTATCTGCTGTCACATGAATTCCATGCTCTTTTTTCGCACGTTCACGTCCTGCTTCCATAATATCTGAACCGATGATCTCTTCCGGGGCAATAATTCCCTTTTTGATGATTCCGCCCATGATTGCTCCTGCCATATTTCCTGTTCCGATAAATCCTAATTTCATGATCTTAAGTCTCCTTTTCTTTTATCATTACTGTTCTAAGAACCGTGTCCAGTAACTTTTTATCTACATGTATCCGTCTCTCACCCAGAATTTTTTCTCATCCTCTAACGGAATTTCTTCCGTATCTATCCAGTCGATTGTAATAAACTGATTTCTGTTCAGTCCTTTTAGCAGTTCATTGATCAGCCATTCCCGTCCCTGAACTTCCATTGTAACGGTTCCATCCCATTCGTTCTGAACCCAGCCAACCAGATTTAGTGAATTCGCCAGATATTTCGCTGTATAGCGGAATCCAACACCCTGTACACGACCGTGAAAAACAATGTGCTTTCTAACTTCTGCCATATCTGATCACTCCCTTGAAGCAATTTATGTTGTACACTACCGTTATTCTAACACATTTTTTTACCTTGTACAGTTCTTTTCGGTAAACAGTTCCTGCTTCCTGTGTTATAATGGGAATAACTTTTCTGAAGGAGGGCTTCGAGAACGAATGAGTAATTATGAAACATCTCAGACTTCTGATCTGAAAGAATTGATAAATAAATTACGAGATACACAGACTCTCTCTAAAAATGAATGGATTCGGCTAATTGACGGAAGAACCCCTGAACTTGCCGACTGTTTATTTAAAAATGCGCGCGAAGTACGAATCACTCACTATGGACATAATGTTTATGTCCGCGGACTAATTGAATTCACTAACTATTGTCGTAACGATTGTTATTACTGCGGCATCCGCAAAAGTAATCTGAATGCACATCGCTACCGTCTTACCAAAGAAGAGATTCTTAACTGTTGCAAAACCGGATATGAACTTGGTTTTCGCACCTTCGTTCTTCAAGGTGGTGAAGATGGCTGGTTCACAGTTCCGCGTCTGGCTGACATTGTCTCTGACATACATAAGAGCTGGCCGGACTGTGCAATCACGCTTTCCGTTGGAGAGATGGAGCATGATGCATACCAGACTTTATTTGATGCCGGCGCTGACCGTTATTTACTTCGTCATGAAACTTATGATGATGCACATTACCGTATGCTTCATCCTGCTTCCTTAAGTGCACTTCACCGGCAGAACTGCTTATGGGATTTAAAATCGATCGGCTATCAGATTGGAACCGGATTCATGGTCGGTGCACCTTTCCAGACAACTGAGAATCTTGCAGATGATATGCTTTTTCTAAAGGAACTGAATCCGCATATGGTTGGAATCGGTCCGTTTATCCCTCACCACGACACACAGTTTGCGGATGAACCTGCCGGAACGTTGGAATTGACACTTTATCTGCTTGGATTGATTCGTCTTATGCTGCCAAAAGTCCTCCTTCCGGCAACAACTGCTCTCGGTACGATTTCTCCGACCGGAAGGGAACAGGGAATTCTCGCCGGAGCTAACGTAGTTATGCCAAACCTGTCTCCAACAGAGGTTCGCAAAGATTATTTGCTTTATGATAACAAAATCTGCACCGGTGATGAATCGGCACAGTGCAAGAACTGCCTGGCTCAAAGAATGGAGTCTGTCGGATATCGCGTTGTTGTAGATCGAGGAGATTCCTTGAATAAGTAAAAAGGAGGTTGCTGGTCGCACATTGTGTGAACAGTAACAAAAGGAGTCCATGGTATGCGACATATCGCATTTCCACGGACTCCTTTTTTATTCACACCTCGCCTCACAACGCAGTGTCGTCATTTCATTTTCTTTGCTATCTGTAAGAATTACTCTACAACAGCTAAGATCTCAATCTCAACGAGAACAGCCTTCGGAAGATCCTTAACTGCTACACATGAACGAGCCGGTTTGCTTGTGAAGTATTTCTCGTATACTCCGTTGAATGCTCCGAAATCTGCAATATCTGCAAGGAAGCATGTTGTCTTTACAACGTTGTCAAAGCTTGATCCAGCTTCTTCAAGAACAGCAGCGATGTTAGCGATAACCTGCTCTGTCTGTCCTTCGATTGTTGTAGCATCTACATTACCTGTAGCCGGGTTAATCGGAATCTGTCCTGAAGCGTATAACATTCCGTTAACTACCTTTGCCTGAGAATATGGTCCGATTGCAGCTGGTGCCTTTGGTGTTGAAATTGTTTTCATTGAATTCTACCTCCTGATTTATTGAAATTATAAGTTCTTAATGAAATTATATAACGTTAAAATCGTTTAGTCAATAAAATTTCATTCACTTAACTATTTTTCATCGACTTCTTTTTCACACAAATCTGTCTATCCATGATAAAATAAAACCATCAATAAACTATTTGTCTGTAAAGAAAAAATGAGTTGTATTCAATACAGGCAGAAAGGACGCATGATTATGCCAATCGGAAATTTAAAATTAACTTCACTTGATAAAAAAATTCTGCACTCATACTGTCAGACACTCGATGGACTTTCCAACTATCTCGGAAACGGTTATGAAATTGTCCTACACAGCCTGGAGGATTATGAACACTCTGCAATCAAGGTCATCAACGGATATCACACCGGACGTGCCGAAGGGGCCCCGATTACAGACCTTGCATTAAAGATGCTGGAGCAGATCCGCCGCAATGAAGAGAATGACCATGGTGTGATTTATTTTTCCACAAATGTAAAAGGAGAACCTCTGAAGTCAACTACAATTCCTGTTAAAGGAGAGAAGGACAGAATTATCGGACTGCTCTGTATCAACTTTTATATGAATACAACAATGGCAGATTTCTTCCGCAACTTTGCTGTTCCGATTCCATCTGATTCTGACGGTCTTACAGTCTCCGGTCAGATTCATGAGACATTTTCCCAAAGTAGTTCTGATCTTCTTGAGCAGACCATTCAAACCGTTCGCCAAGAAGTATTGATGGATTCAGCAATATCGAGCACAAATAAGAATAAAGAAATCATTTTCCGACTTTACCAGCAGGGAATCTTTAATCTGAAGGATGCGGTTATTACAATCGCCGATGCATTGGGGATTAGTAAGAATACTGTATATCTGCATCTACGCAATCTTGAGAAAACGAACAATTAATGCTACGTGATATACAAATTACTGATATCTACACATCAAAAAGGACAGAACCACTTTCGTTTCACCTGAAATACCATTTCAAATTTCATTTTATTCAAAAGTGTCCTGTCCTTTTTCATCCTTTATTTTCCGGCCGGCATATATCTCAGAAGTTCTCCCGCCACGCTGGAGATTGGCATTGTCTGAAGCCATACATGTCCAGGTCCGGTGACAACTGTATTGAACACGCCTTCACCACCGAATACCATATTCTTAAGTCCCGGTACTGTCTGAATCTCCATGCTGCAAGTTGCATCCATTGCTGCAAGATATCCGGTGTCCACTACTATCTGCTGTCCCGGTCTCAGTTCATATTCTACCACATGTCCGTCAAATTCCAGAAATGCTATTCCATTTCCTGAAAGTCTCTGCATGATAAACCCTTCTCCACCAAAAAATCCTGCTCCGAATTTCTTTTGAAAGAAAATAGAGAGATCAACACCTTCTTCTGAAGCGAGAAATCCTGACTTCTGTACAATCAGTTCCTGGCCCGGTGCAATCTGGCGCGCTACAATCTGCCCCGGAAAACTGGATGCGAATGCGATCATCCCATTACCTCCCGTTGCTGTATAACGGTTCTGGAACAGTGCCTCGCCTGAAAACATTCTTCCAAATGCTTTTCCGATTCCTCCGTTGGAAGTTGTCTCCATTTTCATATTCGGAGACATCCAACTCATAGAACCGCGTTCTGTAATCATTCTTTCTCCATTCTCCAGATAGCAGACCACTACCGGAAGGGTATCACCTTTGATTTCATATCTCATGGTTTATTCCTCCTGAATCATTCTTCCTAACATATTCTGTAAAGTTCCATCTATTCTAAGAATACTATTCTTTTACAACATTTTCCAGTCCCTAATCTTCTTTTTTCTCGCTCATCTCCAATTTAGGAAGTATGATCTCCGCCTTGAACAGGTCTGCTTCTGTTGTAATATTTAAATTACCATGCTGTAGCTGTGCAAAGCTCTTGGCAATTGCCAGGCCAAGTCCAGATCCTTCGGTATTTCTTGAAGAATCTCCTCTTACAAAACGGTCCGTGATCTCCTCTGTATTGAAATTCAATTCCCCTGCGGAAACATTTTTCATAAAAATCTGCACGTCATCCGGCCGCTCATTCATTTCTATATAAACTCTCGTATGCGGCATTGCGTATTTTGTAATATTAACAATCAAGTTCTCAAAAATTCGATATGTTTTTTCACTATCCAGCCAGAGAACTACTTTGTCCTCCGGAAGTTTCCAACGGAATTCCAGATGTGCTTCTCTAATCTTTTCCTCGTTCTCAAGCTCCGCCTGACGGATCAGTCCTACGAGATCCACTTTCATGTAATTCATCTGGATAGTCTTACTTGCTGCCTTACTCATCTCAAAGAGATCCTCAATCAGGGCTTTCAGACGAAGAGATTTTCTCTCAAGTACTTCTGTATATTCTTTTCTCTTTTCTTCGTCTTTTTCATTCTTTAAAAGGTCAATATAAGTGATGATCGCAGTCAGCGGAGTACGGAGATCATGAGAGACATTTGTCACAAGCTCTGTCTTCATACGCTCATTTTTCACTTCTTCATCCACCGCTTTCTTGAATCCGCTCTGAATCTTCTTTAATTCATCCTGAATCGGACGGAAGATTCCGACATCACCTTCGATTGGAAGATCTAGCTGTCCTTCTGCAAGCTGATTTGTTGATTTAAGCAGAAGCTGATATTTCTTCTTGATTCCATTTAGCACTTTCTTCATTACAAAGAATAAAATGATAGAATAAACAATTAATGGTATCAGTCCTATGCTGTAAGAAAATAATTTCACTACTAAGAGCAGAAGAAAGTTCAAGATCACGATTCTGAGGATTCCTTTATTTCCTTTATCCCGCAGATCCATCTGAAGAATTGCTTCATATTGATGATGCAAAAATGCTTTCATATCTTTCCATGCTTTCTTCAATAAATGTCTCTTTTCATGTACTTCTCCACGATTTTCCTTTCCCCAACGGATCAGCATTCCTACTATTGTGTGTTCTTCCCAGTAATTTCTTCCCTCTGTAAATATAAGTCGAAGACTCTCTGCCACACAGAAGAAAACTCCCAGTAGGCAGAACCAGATACCCCAGTTGATTCCCAGCATACTGATTGTATTCCACATAATATTTCCTGACGGGTGATAGTTCTCAAAAGACCAGTATACTAAACCTGCAAATGCATCATAGCCTATACCCAATGCAGAAATCCCCAGAATCACTGCAAGTTCAAATGGCATGCGGAATATTTTTCCTTCGTATCTTCCAACTTTTGGAATACATGGAAGAAGTAATGCTGCAAGCAGAGCTCCTAAAAAGAAGAGTGCAGCGGAACTCCAGAACATGGAATAATTATAATCCACATACTCGTCTTCCTCCTGATTTGCAGAAATGAATTCATCATAATTTGCATCTGTCATCCCATAAACGATACTGATTCCGTTTGTCTGCTCTTCATCGTCAATCTGATCCTCAAGATCTGCATCCATACAATAATAAGACAGATCTTTCTCCACATCGTACGCTTCTTCCGGTGACAGTTTCGTACCGCTAACTGTTACATTTGACATTGTTCCGGATGTGCCATACTTATATTCGATTTTGAGAACATAAGAATTATCTGACTTCAAAGCCTCGTTTGTCTGGTCGTCATTTCCTGCAAGCAAGGGATTCCCTTCTTTGTCAAAGATCTGATAATCCATATATTTTTTAAAAAGAGAGAATGCACTGTCTGACATTAATTCCATCTGTTCCGATGCATCCATCGCATCTGTGACCTCGCTATAGAGAAGGCGATTTCCTGTCGCAAGGGAATAGTCCATTCGCTCAATACACTCTTCAACATCATCTTCTACTGTAAATGTTGATGCGATATTTTTTCTTACCACATAATAACTTTCCACAACACCTGCTGCGAATAAGCTAAGAATTACTATCGTTATAATTGTTCTTATCTTACGGTTGCTTTTCAAGTTTGTATCCAACTCCCCACACCACCTTTAAATATTTTGGTTTCTTCGGATCGATTTCAATCTTCTCCCGAATATTTCTTACGTGTACCATGATCGTATCTGTATTAATTGCCTTTTCCTGCCATACTCTTTCGTAAATCTCTTCGGATGAAAAGACTCTTCCCGGATTCTTTGCCAAAAGAAGCAGTATCTTGTATTCGATCGGAGTTAATTTCACCGGATTGCCATCCATTGTGACTTCTACCGTATCCTCATTAATCTCAAGTCCTCCGATCACATGTACATTTTCCTGTGGTGTGAGCTTCTCCAGAAATCTGCGGTAACGTCTCAGCTGGGAATTCACACGGGCCATCAGTTCCATCGGTGTAAACGGCTTTGTCACATAATCATCCGCTCCGATGTTGAGCCCTGTGATCTTATCAACTTCCTCTGATTTTGCTGACAACATGATTACAGGAAAATCGTATTTCTCGCGCAACTTCATCGTCATACGAATTCCATCCATACGTGGCATCATGATATCAATGATTGCCAGATGGATTTCTTCCTTCTCAAGGACTTCTAATCCTTCGATGCCGTCTGCTGCCTGAAACACCTTATACCCCTGACTCTGCAGATAAATCTGTACACCTTCTCTGATCTCTTTGTCATCCTCTACAATTAATACGTGATTGATCTCCATTTTGTTTCCTCCTAAAAAAATAACCTCCTTTATCTATCTACAGAATACTCTGTAAATCTAAAGGAGGCTTTTATATGTTTCAAAAGATTTTCTTAAGCTTACTATAGCTTTTTTAAAAATATTGTTCTTTTAGTTCTCTGCATTCTGCTCTCTGAAGAAAATCTGACCCGTAGAAGCGTCCATTCCGTCCACAATTGCCAGTGACTCCAGCTGGAATCCAAGATTACGGATGATTCTTCCGCCTGACTGGAATCCTT